>OLXI01000033.1_pt1 | contig 107650 bp, 100 predicted proteins | sample 1674181 | NCBI WGS metagenome assembly OLXI01 (sample SAMEA103958148, study PRJEB25191) | human gut metagenome | reverse complement strand
AAGCGCATAGGTGCTATGTCGCCCTCCCCACGGAGGGCGTGGATTGAAATGTCTATTAATCTTTCAAATGTTTCAGCCCGTGCGGTCGCCCTCCCCACGGAGGGCGTGGATTGAAATTCTATCAGCAAAGACTCGCACTTGCACGAGCGGAGTCGCCCTCCCCACGGAGGGCGTGGATTGAAATATCAATGAGCTTGAGCAAAAATCAAAAGAAGCCAGTCGCCCTCCCCACGGAGGGCGTGGATTGAAATAACATCCTTCTTGAGGAAGAGGGTAACGGCTTCCGTCGCCCTCCCCACGGAGGGTGTGGATTGAAATACCGACTGCATTATTCCAGCTTTGATGATGTTTGCGTCGCCCTCCCCACGGAGGGCGTGGATTGAAATGCATATTAGATGAATATCCGCATTGTATATTGTGGTCGCCCTCCCCACGGAGGGCGTGGATTGAAATGATGATGTCGCGCATAGTCGCTATATCGTCCAGCGTCGCCCTCCCCACGGAGGGTGTGGATTGAAATATATTTTTTACCTTTCTCGATTTTACCATTTTCGTCGCCCTCCACACGGAAGGCTCAGTCTGAAACAGGAGGTTATATCAAATACATTCGCAAGCCTGACAACTGTCTTTTTATTGTTTTGGAGCAGCGTTTTTTGAATATAAAAACAGCGCCTTGCAGTCAAATACAAGACGCCGCAATTATTGGATTGCAGTATAGCAAAACATCCATGCTTTACGCTCGACAGTTAAAATCAATAATCGATATATATTCCCTGTCTCCGTTCTTCCATCTTTTGCGCATGATATTCTGCATATTCTCTCACGAAGCGATGTTTCAAATCTTCCGGAGTATCAGGCGTAAAATCCCGCCATTTCGATATGGTCGGCCGCCTTTCCGTTGTCTTTAGCGATATCCCATATCACCTCTTGATTCCCGCCGAGATGCCTGTGGCGGAGTATGTTCAGCTCCGAGGCTTTCGGCTTCGCCCACGAGGCGAAATACTGCGGTCTGCACGACCTTGTATAGCGCTCATAAAGAGCGTTTTTGAGTTTGCTGTCCATTTTCTTCTCCTGTTTGAGCGTATTATCAGACCGCCGCCTCTGCGCTTTCGTGCTGCGCGATGCGCTCCTTTGCCCCGTCATAGAGGGCAAATATATCTTCGCATCGGCTGTAATTCTCGCTCTGCGCTATCGTTCTCACTGCGTCGAGATACGGCTTTGCGGCTCTGTAATAGAGCGAGTTTTCGTCGGTCGCTTTCTTTATCTCAAGCTGAACGCGCTGTTTTTCGGCGCGCACATGCCGAAGCTCTGCTTTGAGCTCTGCAATAGATGCTTTATCTTTTGACTCTTTGGCGAGCTTCATGCTGTCCGTGACGCGCTTCATATTGACTTCCGCCTCGTCCTCACGCTTGAAGAGCCCCGCGAAAACAGAGCTGTCAAACGGTTCGATGCCGTTGGGATAATATTTCGCGGCGGTCTTGCGCGCGGTTTTGATATCGCCGACGAGTCTGAGCATATCTTTTCTGCGCTCTTTCTGCTGCGCGGTCGCCTTGGGCATACGCTTGACATCGCTCTTTTTGAGTTCTATTGCGGACATGAAGTCGCTGAGCCCCGCCGCGCTTATCTTCTTCGCAATCTCAAGATCCTCCATGCCCTCCGGTGTGTTAAATCGGTCGAGCTCCGCGAGGACAAAACGGGATATCTCTATCTTCTCGTTTTCCTGAGCTTTAAGATTATACTCTTTCTTAGCCGCCTTTACAAGTGCCTTGTCGCCGGACTTTTTCGCCTGTTTTATTCCGTCCTTTGAGAGGACATTCATTTCGCGGTCGGAATATTCTTCGGCTTCTTTTATAATATCGACCGCCTCGACAAGCGCATCGTCTGCGAGGACATTGTTTCCGTAGTCCTCAAAAAGCGCCCTTATTTTGAGCACCTTGACTATCGCCTTCTGCTTGACCTCAGTGAAATCATAGAAAAAGAACGGAATTACATTGAGCACCGCGCCGATAACAGACGCGATAACGAGAACGCTGCTTATGCGGACGAAATAGTCATGGTTATAGAGAACATCATAGACATTCGAGCCATCATATCCGAGCGACAGAGCGACGCTGCGATTGAGTCCCGCGCCCTCGTATATTGCCGGAAGAACGGAGCCTGTGGCGAGCGTTATGACACTGCCTATAAGCCCAACCGCGGCGAACATTCCGTCTATTCGCTCGCCCGTTTTATACTGCTGATAGTCTCTTATATCCGCCTGGATGCTCGGGTTGAGAAGATGACCGAGCGAGGTTATGAACTGGTTGACAAAGATGCATATGAGCAGCATCCATATTATTCCCGGGTCGCCCGTTCGGCGGACTATCGGGAGCATCAGCGCGATGAAACCGATATTGAAAAGATTTGTTACAACGAGTATCTTCTTTTTGCCGTACTTTCTGATAAGGAACGGCGCGACGAGATTCGGCCAGAACGAGGCGTTGCCGGATATCGCGATTATCAGCGAATACTGACCCGGCGAGCACGCGCCCTGATAGTTATACATCCAGCCGAGAATACTGTTGAACGAGCTTTCGAGGAAGCCTATCCAGCCGGCGAGCGAGATTATCCAAAAATATTTGTTCTGCGCTATCGCCTTGAGCGCGTCGATAAATTTTATACGGATAACATGCGTCTTTGCCTGGACGATCTTCTCCTCGACATTGACATAGACGAGCAGGGATATCAAAAATCCGACGAGCAGCATCGGCGGATAGAGCACCCTGTATATTCGCATATCGTAGAGGGTGTTGTCGTTTGTTATAAGCCGCGCCGCTATCGGCAGGAATATGCCCGCTATCGACGGTGAAAGATTCTCGACAACGCATCTTATCGAGAGGACATCCGAGCGCTCTATCGTATTGGGCGAAAGGACGTTTATAAGGCTCTCGTAGGCATCGACCATGAAATTATAGAAGAACTGGAAGCCGACATTGAACAGCAAAACGACGATGCACTTCACAGTCAGCGACATATGCTCATACGGCATCCACACGAAGCCGATGCCGAGAATGACCGTCGGGATACCCATGGTCAGGATATACGGGCGGTACTTGCCCTTCATGCTGCGCGTATTATCAATCATCTTCGCGCGCAGTGCAGTCAGCGGGAAGCCCGAGAGAATGCTGAGTATATATATGACATAGAGCGCGCCGGGGTCGATGCCGATAGTGTTGCCTATTAGCGTATTGCCGACGGCGATTATCATATTCGACACGCAGTATACTATAAATCTAACGCCTATGCCGCCAACAGAGAGCGAGGCTATCTCCTTATAGCTCATATACCGCTCTTTCGGCGGCTTGTTCCAGTGCGTTTTGACCGAAGAAACAACGGATTTGATTTTTCCGGCGATTTTCACAGTCATATTCCCCCTTGTTAAGATGAGTTCAATGTGTTAGTATAAAAGAGTAAAATATCAAATGCTACGAGTAAAAAAAGGTGATGCTATGCCGATATTCAACGAAGAGATGTACTTATACGACAAGAATCAGAACAGCGATCTTTTTCATCTTCATTCTTTCGGCAGGCTCTTTCCCGACGCCGACTACATAATCTCGCTAAAAGACAACTCAAACACAATAATCGAATGCGTGACCGACGGGGTCGGATATATCGAGCACAACGGAACGGTCACCACAGTTGAAAAAGGCGACTGCTATATAATAAAGAAAGGCAGCGGCTACTCCTACTACTCCGACGACAAAAAGCCATATTCAAAAGTCTGGGTAACGGTATACGGGAGTCTCATAGACAGGTGGCTCGATTTTTACAATATAGATCAGCAGGTGTATATAAAGCACCTTGACATCACGTCATATTACAGCTAGATAAAGCAGACCGCGCTCGGCAGGGATATGCTCGACAACGACAAGAAGCTGATGCTCCTCGTCCACGGAATCATATTCGAAATGGCGATGGCTACCCCCGCGAACAGCCGGAGCCGCGAGGACGCGCCGTATATCAAGACCGCCGACAACGTCGTTCTCGACATAAAGAAATATATCGAGAAGCAATGCAACGAGCGACTGACGAACAAAGACCTGTCGCTGAAATTCGGCATCTCACAGAACACGATGAACGACCTGTTCATCAGAAAATACGGCATATCGACATCGCAGTATCACATGCAGTGCAAGCTCTCTTCCGCCGAATATTTTCTCAAAAGTACCGATTTGACGATAGACGCGATAAGCGGGCTTATCGGCTTTTGCGACCGCAGCCATTTCAGAAAGGCGTTTATGAAGGCATACGGCATGTCGCCGAATCAATACAGAAAGAAGCTCAAATCCGACCTCAGCGCAGAATAATTGTTGTCACCGATCTCGGCGTGATTTTTATATGCCCGGGGTCGGCGATGTCATATTCGCGAAGATCGTTGTTATCGTCCGTGACCGCTGATTTTACGGCTGAGTACTGCTCCGGCAGGCTCAGCTCTTTTTCTTTTTTAGTGCTGTTTATCACTATAACCGCACAGCCGTCGTCATACTTGAACGCGAGCAGGCGCAGCTCGGAATCATCGCAGGCGACATCAACGCGAACGGAACCTGCGGGAACATATTTCGAGAAGTTGCCGGTAACATAGTAGCGTTTGGTCATCTCAAAAGTTTTATCATCAAGATTTATGTATATCAGCCCGTCGCAATAGTTGACTTCAGACACGGCTATCCAATGCTGCCACGAGATAACATTGAGCACGGACAGATCTTCATACATAACATTCGCCGTGACGAGCGCAGAGTCCATGCCCTTGTCGCGCCCGCCCTGCATATGAGTCCATTCGCTCATATTGACCGGGACATCCGGATAATTTTTGCTCATCCACTTCGCGAACCGCTTTAGGAAGCTCATGCGATTGTTAAAAAACGGGATGGGCATATGCAGGCAATAGGAATGGATATCGAGAGCGCCGAGGCGAGTGCGGACGAGCGGATCGCCCAAAACAGCGCGTGAATAGCTCTTGTTGAACCAACGGATATCGCCGTTTTCGCAGCCGGAGAGCCGGACGCTGTCGAGAGTTTTCCTGCCGTCAAGCTCTTTGACGAACGCGCGGAGCACCTTGCGGCAGCTCGAGGGTCTGTAGTGGCAGCCCTCCTGCCCGCCGTTCCAGACCCAGAACGGCTCATTGACGGGCGAGATATATTTTACGGGTATGCCCTCGCCGATAAAATGCTCGGCAACATCGGCACAGTATTTGGCAAACGCAGGATAGTTCTTCTTTTTTATATTTTCTCTGAATATCTGGTGCTTGTCGAGATGCGTCTTATGGTTATTCGTCAGGCGCTCTATCGGGGAATTGACGAAGAAAATAACCTCGTCCGCGCCGTCGCTGGCGGCACGGCGCATCATATAGACCGCCGCGGCGTCGCGCGACCAGTCGTATTCGCCAGGAGCGGTCTCAAAGCACTCGGTCGCCCGCGCGGGTTCGCTGAATGTGCCGCGTCCGCTGTGCTTCGACCCGCCGCCGATATTGTAGCGGTAGATGCCAAGACCGATGCCCTCGGTCTTGCTGAAAAGCAGCTCGCTGATTCTGTCTCTGACCGGTTTGCCGCTTATCGGATCCTCATGAGTCCAGTTTCCGACTATCTGCGCCCACCATGCGCCGCTCGCGCCGAGGCCTTCTATAGTCTGATATCGCTTCTCTTCATTTATATTCAGCTTCAATTTCAATGCCCCCATGTGAAAAGTGCATATATTTTTCATCTTATTCTAAAGTATATCATAGCTTTTCACGGAGTAAAGGTATTTTTTACCGAAAAAAGAGTACTTTTTATATGTGTTTTCAAGTTGGCGACGAAAGCAACGAAAAATCAATACAGCCGAAGCGATGAAAATTATTTTATATTCAAGCTGCGTTTGACGCTATTTTTCCGAAAAATGTGTTTTTTACCTGCCATCTGTATTTTTTGTAAAAGTTTCATATAATTATGTATATAAATTTTTATCTTTATGTTGAATTTGTATTGCTTTTTGGGTTTTATTCCCGTATAATGGAGCTTGTCTGATACGACAGAATATCTGAAAGGTGCCGAATTATGAACACCGTGATAATAATTCTGCTTGTTGTGCTCGCGATAGCCGTTGTGCTGCTGTTCGCGATATGCGGCTTCCTGTTCAATCAGGTAATATGGTATAAGCCGATAAAGCTGCCCGCCGCAAAAGGCGAGGTTGAGGATGACTTTGCAAAAGATCACAGAAAAGCCGAAGAAGAGTTCGGGAAAATGCCGTTCGAAAAGCTCACGCTTACGGCATCGAACGGCGAAAAAATATATGCGCGCCTGCTCCTGCCCGAGAAGAGCAACGGGCGCATGATAATCGCCTGCCACGGGGCGCACAGCTCAGGGATATGCGAATTCTGCTTTTCCGCACCGTACTTTCACCGCATGGGTTATACAATTCTGATGCCGGAGCACCGCGGCTGCTGCGAGAGCGAGGGAAAATTCTTAGGCTACGGCACGCACGAATCAAAGGACACTTTTCTTTGGATAGACTGCGCCCGCAAACGATTCCCGGAGCTCGATATATTCCTGCTCGGCGTGTCGATGGGCGGCGCGACGGTTCTAATGATGAGCGACAAAATAACCGACCCGACGGTCAAGGGAATCATCGCGGACTGCTCCTACACGAGCGCATGGGATGAATTCGCCTATCAGCTCAAAAATCCGTTCGGGCTCCCGGCGTTTCCCCTGCTATATATATTCGACCTGTATTGCCGCATAATCTGCAAATACAGCCTGCGCGACGCATCGCCGATAAAAGCCGTTCGCGGCGCTAAAGTGCCGATACTTTTTATTCACGGCGCAAAAGACGCGCTCGTGCCCGTAAAGATGCAGAAAGAGCTGTTTGACGCGTGCCCGACCCAAAAAGAAATGCTGACGGTCGAAAATGCGGTTCACGCGCAGAGCTATTATACCGATCCGCGCGCATATGAGGCGACGGCGGAAAAATTCATAAACGAATGCGAAAACACTGAAAATACATCTGCGCTTTCCGCGCCCGGAGGAGGAAAACAAATTGGCTAACAACGAAAGGCTGAAAGAAAAACGATACGTCGGAGTAAAAGAAACGGTTATCTACGGCGTAGCAAACGGCGGTCAGGTCATCGGATACAACATGGTCCGCATGCAGCTGACATTCTTCCTTGTGACCGTGTTCGGCATACCGAGCACAGCGGTCGCAACGATGATAACCGTCATGGGCATCTGGGATGCACTCAACGACCCGCTGATGGGAACCCTTGTTGACAAGACCCGCACGAATCTCGGAAAACTGCGTCCCTATCTGCTCTTCGTCCCAATACCGCTCGGAATAGCGACAGTCGTATTCTTCGGCGGCGCGGAATTCCTCGCGGGAGTTCAGTCAACGACGCTCAAGATAGTCTATATGTGCGTCACATATTTCATCTGGGAGTTCTTCTACACAATAGGCGACATCCCCTTCTGGGGTCTGTCCGCCGCGATATCCCCGAACCCCGTTGACAGATCGAACGCCATAACCTCGGCGCGCTTCCTCTCCGGCATAATCGGCGGACTTGCTACGCCCGTTATATCCCTGCTCATCGACCTGAGCAACAAGGGTGTTATCGGAATCAATATGCGCCAGCTCTTCCTTGTCATGGGAATTGTCGCTGGCACTGTCGGCATGGGACTCTTCTCGCTCTCCGGCATCTTCTGCCGCGAGCGCGTGGTTCAGAATTCCGACGAGCCGAAGGTTCTCGACTGCTTCAGATTCCTTTTCAAGAACAAGCCCCTGCTCCTCATAGTCTGCTCCAACATTCTCGCAACCGTCGGCGGAGTCACGGACACATTCGCGCAGTATTTTTACATATTCTCCCTCGGCGCGGCGAGCTGGGGCACGATAATCGGCATTCCCGGCGTTATCTCGGGCTTCCTGACTTATCTCCTCCTGCCCGCTCTCGAGAGAAGATGGACGTCGAAGCAGATAGTCGTTCGCACAACTATTCTCAAGGCACTCGTCGGTACGACCACCTTCCTAATCGGCATGAAATTCTATCGCAACCCGGCGGTTATTGTCCCGCTGCTTATGATTCAGGGCTTCATCTTCAGCTCGCTGACGAGCATAAACATGGTCGTCCCCACAAAGATGATAGGCGACACTGTCGACTACATGGAGTGGAAGACGGGCGAAAGAAACGAGGGCATGGCGTTCTCGCTGCTGACCTTCATCAGCAAGCTCACGGGCTCGCTCTGCACGGCTATCGCAACGGCCATAATCCCGGTCATCGGCCTTGTCACCGTTCAGCTCGCGGACAACTCGCTTCAGCTTGTTGAAAACCCGCAGATAAACACCCGTTTCTGGCTCTGGGCTCTGGTCACCATACTCCCGCCCGTGGCGTCGCTCATCTCGCTCATACCCTACAGATTCTATGACCTCGAGGGCAAGAAGCTCAAGGACATTCAGGAAGAGATGATTGCTCGCCGCGAGCTCAACTCAAAGACGATATCCAAGTCGGAAGGAGAGATATAAATGGAACGCAAATGCCCGAAATGCGGCGGTAAGCTCGGAATATTCGACTTAAAGCCCAACTGCCCCCACTGCGGATGCAGCATCATGTACTACGACATGGACAAACGCCTTGAGGAGGACTCGGTAAAGGCCGAAGCCGAATGGCAAAAGCTCGATGAAATACTCGACAAGATAACTCCCGCGTTCATCAAGAAAAAGAGAGCCGCGAGAGAAGAAAAAGAGAAAAACGAAAAGGATTAAGCGAAAAATAATCCTAAAGCAGGCACGCCCGCAGTTATTCTGCGGGCGTATCGCTTTTTGTGGGAATTTGCAACAAATTTTAGTAAAACTGTGGTAAATTCCGCAGCAATATGTTAAAATCCGATAAGAACGATGATTTAAGGAGAGGGTTTTATGCTTCGCAGACAGATGCAGCTTGATTTTTCCGGAATAAAGACATATTCAGCCGAGGATCGCCACAATCTCGTCACCATAGACAACATGATGACTCCCGGGGTCACCCCGCACGAGGAATACAAATACGAAGGCTTTGATGAGCTTGTTGAGAGGATAGTCAAGGCGCGCAAGAACGGTCATCCCGTCATATGGAGCATGGGCGCTCACGTTGTCAAAAACCGCCTTTCACGCTATGTCATAGAGCTGATGAAAATGGGCGTTATCACGCACATCGCCGCAAACGGCGCAACAAGCATACACGACTTTGAGCTCGCGTATCTCGGCGGCACATCCGAAGATGTGCCGACCGCGATTGAGGACGGCTCATTCGGAATGTGGGAACAGACGGGAGCATGGATGAACGAGGCTATTCAACGCGGCGCGAAGCTCAACATCGGATACGGCGAGGCGCTCGGCGAATATATAGACATGCACTCCGAGAAGTTCCCGAACCGCGAGGACTGCATACTCTGGAACGCATATAAACTGGACATTCCCGCGACCTATCACATAGCACTCGGCACGGATATCATCCACCAGCACCCCACCTGCGACATGGAGGCTATCGGCAAATGCTCGGGCATTGATTTCAAGAAGATGGCGTACAGCGTGTCGCAGCTCGACGGCGGCGTTTTTCTCAACTTCGGCTCTGCCGTTATCGGTCCCGAGGTGTTCCTCAAGACTCTTTCAATAGCGCGCAACCTCGGCTATCCCACGTTCAACATAACCACGGCGAACTTCGACCTCGTGCGCCTGGGCAACTTCCGCTGCAAGATAGGCTACGAAGATCCGAACTACTATTACCGCCCCCGCAAGAATATCGTCAACCGTCCGACCTGCCGCGGCGGCATGGGCTGGCACTTTGAGGGCGACCATCAGATAACCATACCCACGCTCTATGACAAGCTCAAAGAACAGCTTTGATTTGAGGTAAGATATGCTTTCAAAAGAACAGGTCAAAAAAATATGCGTCGGCATAAAAAATGCGCGCATAGGCATAATCGGCGACTTCTGCGTTGATATCTACTGGCACGCGGATATGACGAAATCTGAGCTCTCACGCGAGACTCCGCACTATCCCCTGCCGATAGTCGGCGAGAGGGTCTATCTCGGCGCGGGCGGAAATGTTGCGTCGAATCTCGCGGCGCTCTCCCCAAAAGAGCTTATTCCGATATCCCTTATCGGCGGCGACTGGCGCGGCATACTCATGGAAGATATATTCCAAAAGAGCGGCATGGACAGGGATTTTGTCATCAAAGTGCCCGACCGCTTCACCAACGCCTACTGCAAGCCGATGCGAAAGGGCATATCGGAGCTTGAATACGAAGATCCGCGTCTCGACTTCGACAACTACGAGCCGATATCAAAAGAGACCGAGGACAAGGTGATTGAAAATCTCAGAAAAATCTCCGGAAATATCGATGTGCTCTGCGTTGCGGATCAGTTCAGATTCGGCATAATCACAAAGCGCGTGCGCGATGAGATAATTGCACTTGCAAAATCGGGGCTCACCGTCATTGCGGACAGCCGATACAACATCGGCAAATACACTGACTGCATATTGAAGCCCAACGAGGTCGAATGCTGGCGCGCGGTGTATAACAACGAGGGCTACATAAACGCGGGATACGATGAATTTATCGAAGCGGCGAAGCTGCTCGCGAAAAAGAACCGCTCGACCGTGTTCTGCACGCTCGGAAAGCGCGGTTCGATAGTCACCGACGGCGACAGGACGGAGAAAGCCGACGCAGTGCTGTTCGACGGCGAAGTTGATATCTGCGGCGCGGGCGACACCTCGCTCTCCGCATTTTCTGCGGCAATCGCCGCAAAGACCGAGCTCAAAGCGGCGGCTCAGTTTGCGGGGCTCGCGTCCGGCGTGACGGTCAGGAAAATCGGCGTCACGGGCACGGCATCGCCCGAGGAAATAGAAGCGCTCGCACAGTAAAAAATAAAACTAAGAGGCACAGGAATGAGTTTTTCAATTGAAACGATAAAAGAATACAGCGGCAGGGGCTTCAAATGCGCGCTGTTCGATTTTGACGGCACGATAAGCCTTATACGCGAGGGCTGGCAGAAAGTGATGATTCCGTATTTCTGCGAGGTCATAGAAGCTCTCGGCACAAATGAAAATAAAGACGGAATATGCGAAGAGGTCACGGAATTCGTCGACCGACTGACCGGCAAGCAGACAATATTCCAGTGCATCGCGCTCAACGAGGCAGTTGTTCGCCGCGGCGGAGAGCACGTTGACCCGGGCGAATACAAAAAAGAATATCTGCACAGACTCGAAACGCGGATAGCCGACAGAAAAAAAGGACTCGAAAGCGGCTGTCTCTCCCCCGCCGATCTCGCGGTAAGAGGGTCAGTTGAGTTCATAAAAGCGCTGAGGAACGCCGGGATAAGATGCTTCCTCGCGAGCGGAACGGACGAAAAAGATGTCCTATATGAGGCGTCCTTAATCGGAGTCAAAAATCTTTTCGACGGCGGAATACACGGCGCGAAGGACGCTCTGCTCGACTGCTCAAAAGAGGCGGTTATAAAGAACATGATTGAAGAGCAGAAGCTAGATCCGGAGGAGCTTGTCACTTTCGGCGACGGATTTGTTGAGATAGAGCTCACGGCAAAACTCGGCGGATACGCAGTCGGCGTGGCGACAAACGAAAAGACCGGCGACGGAATAGACGAAAAGAAACGGGCAAGGCTCATGTCGGCGGGCGCCGATATGATAATCCCGCACTTTGAGGACACCGAAGCGATACTCAAAGCACTGCACATATAAACACAAAAAAGAACAGGCGTTCTGCGGCAAAACCGTAAAACGCCTGTTTTTTTATAATTCTATCCAATCTTTTGTTTCGTTGTCGTACTCATACAGCACCTTATTCTGCTCATCGTATGCGAGCAGGACATCGTCGCTGTCTTCAAAAGTTATTTTATAGGTCTTGCACTTGACTCCGTTCACGGTCGCGGTCTTGCCTGTTGATGAAAAGCCATCACCCAGGTCGGCATATGCGCGGAATTTCGGAACCCCGAGCATTCTTATCGCGTCAAAATCGACCTGAAATTCCGTAGTCTTTGACGCGGTATTTGAAGAACCGGAAGCCCGGCGGGTCGTTTCCGCGTCGCGTGCGGAGGTCGTCTTTGTTGTCTCCGCCTGCGTTGTCGGTTCGGTGGTCGGCTCCGTCGTTTGCTCCTCGGTCGTAGTTTCGGGCGCAGTCGTCGTTTCCGGCTCGCGCGCCACTTTAGCGCACCCGGCAAGAGAGATTGCAGCAAGAAGCAGGGTGAAGGCGGACATGATAATTTTTCTGTTTGATTTCATTATTTTTCAGCTCCGTGAGTATATTTCAGACATTTTCGCGCCGCTTTATCCGCGCGCCGTCAAATTCATAAACCTCGTCGCAGAGGGTCGAGATATCGCCCTCGTTGTGCGAGACTATGAGCATGGTTTTTCCGCTCGCTTTAAAGCTCAGGAAGAGCTTTCGCATCTCCTCGACTGCATCCTTATCGAGCGCGTTCATCGGCTCGTCGAGAATCAATAATTGCTGATTTTCCATTATCGCCTGCGCTATGCCGAGGCGCTGTTTCATACCGAGCGAATATTTGCCGACACGCAGCTTTGACGACGGGTCAAGCCCGACTGTTTTCATGGCGGACTCTATCTGCTCTTTGCCGATCTTGCCGCGTATCGAGGCGAGGTATTCAAGATTTTTCATGCCGCTGTAATTGGGCAGAAAGCCGGGCGCTTCGATTATAATTCCCGTGTTCTCCGGGAAGTCAGCGTCTTTGCCTATCACCTTGCCGTTGACGGTGACTGTTCCGCTGTCGGGCTTCATGAATCCGCAAATGAGCTTTAAAAGCACGGTCTTGCCACTGCCGTTGTCGCCGACGATGCCATATATCCTGCCCTCTTGCAGCCGCATATTAACATCTTCGAGAACCTTTTTCCCTTTGAAGCTTTTTGTCAGTTTATCTATAACTATAACATCAGTCAAAATAATGTCCTCCTTTCAAAGCCCTTCTCTTCACTGCGCCGGAGCAGAAAAAGACAAGGATTATCACCGCCGCGTCTGCCAATAGTACCGCCGCAGCCGCTTTGGCATCGGTCAGCTGTTTTGCCATGCCGTATGCGCCGAGCATGGCGAAGCTGAAGCCTTTCAGCTTCCCGCATATTAGCCCCGTTGTGCCGACAACCGCAATTACAATTGCCGCCGCAGGCTTCTGCCCGAGAAGAAAACGCAGAAGGCACAGCACGCACATTGCCGCACCGAGCGCGAGCGGATATGCCGCTATGCGCATAAGCTCAAAGGCGGAAAGCGTTCCGACTTTTTCCGCTGCCGCTGCGAAGACGGCTATGCCGATAAGGCAATAGAGCACACACCAGAGAAGCGCGGACGAAACGGTTTTTATCCACCATTTGAAAAAGCTCTTCGAGCGCGGCAGGACGAAATACGGCATCGCCTCGGAATCGGAAACCGAGCCTGCCATACCGAGAAAGAGTCCCGCAAAAAATGTTCCGAAATAGCGGAAGAAGCCGAAGAGATCAAACTGTCCGCTGTGTTCAACGCCGCCGACGGCTTCGGTGAAAACAGAGAAAAATGTTTCCCGCTCGCCGCCGAAAGACGAGAGCACGCAGACCGTCCATATGAGCAGAGACACGGCGAGATACGGCAGCATATTGAAAAGCCGATGCCGCAATCCCGCAAAAAAAGTTATCTTCATATTCGAGTCCCCACTGTTATTTTGAGATCGACATGCCGAACAGCGCGAAGAATACACGCAACAATAATCGCCGCGAGCAGGCAGAAATACGCGCACGAAAAGCCGACCGACGGCAGACCGGCATCTTCTGAGAAGCCGTGATTTGAAAAGACGGAGACGAAAAACGGGAGGTACTTGAACCTAATCAGATATGAAATGATATGCTGAGCCGAGAGCACAGCGAAGCCCAGCACGCGACTGCCGCTTAGATTTATCAAAAACAGAAGCGAGCCGCAGAAAAAGCCGTAGCCGAGATTCAGCGCCAGGGCATAGAACGCCGCGAGATACGGCTTTTTGCGGCACTCGTATATATGGATTTTGAGCTCCGCGCAGTTTGCAACTGTTTTTTGGCTCTGAGCGTTCATACATTCATGAATGCCAAATCACCGGTTGCAGCAATTAAAGTTCGCTTTTATTTATTTTTTTGTTTTATTTTTTTACGGTCTTCAATGGTTTTCAGTGTTAGTATTGACGCAACCACTGCAAAGGACACAACCACCTCAATGCATGTTTTAATCAGTTTTATATCATAATCCTTGCTATTGTCAAAAATAACATGCACTGTGCCGTCCGGCTCCGTCATCTCAAAAACAGCGTACGACGGCGATATAGCACTCGCTACTTTTCCGGTGTTCTTCATTTCATAACGAACTCCGTTTTTGACGCGCCGGGTCTTATAAAGCACCTCGTTGCTCCAATACGAACTGTTCGCAGTTGTATCCGGTATTTCATCACAAGTGATATTATTTGCATTCCTGTCAAAGGTCGCTGCAATATCTTCCCTGACAAAATAGACGGCTATGTTATCTCCGTTCCAACCGACGCCGAAACGCCCGCTGCAATCAAGAGTATATCCATAGGCAAACTTCCCGTCTTTGTCATACACCGATATGCTGTTGTGACCATTTTTTGATTCACCGACAATGGCGATATATCCGCTGTCGCTTACATCAAAGCAGGATATCGACTCCCAATCGGGCTCTTTATTTGTCGACTCAAAATTGATACTCCCAAGAAATCTGTTCCTCTCTTCGGCACTCAATTTCGTCGTCGAAAAACCGATATCCAGCGGCAAAGCCGAAACGGTCGCGCTGAAAATAAACATTATGCAGACAAGCGCGGCTGCCGCGCCGCCCAAAAATCTGCCGAATTTATGTATCACTCTGATGCACCTCGCAATCAATATACCCTTATCCCCGCGATATGCGGCTCTTTGCGGCACTCGTCTATATGAATTCTTAGCTCCGTGCAGTTTCTTATCACGCGCATCAGGCGGCATATTTTTTTATAGCCGACGGTCGTGCCGCTGTATACGGTCCTCTCCCCGTCCTCAGCTTTCAATGCCGAGATAAACTCTGCGAGCTTCTCCGAAATATCCTCATTCGGGACTATGCCGAAATCGGCGGCGTTAAATATTTTCAGAGTTGTCCTCCAAAAATTCACTGCTAATGAGTCTATTCTATCAGATTGCACGGCTAAAAAGCAAGACGGAAAGACGAAAGAGCGTCCTCTTTTCGGAGAACGCTCTTTGGTGCAATTTCACTGTGCTATGCCGGGATATCTTCCAAAAGACTCTCAAGCGCATCTTTTACAAACCCGACCGACTCCTTGTGATACTGCGCCTGCAGGTCTTTGCGGAAGCACGAAATATCCGCATCGCCGCAAATGGCGTGAAGCTGTTGAACGGCGGCGTTTCTCACATAACAGTCCTCGGAGGATATGTATGATTTTATTTTATTCGCCGCATCGGCTTCACCCAACGCATACAGCGAACAAGCCAATATAGCTCCCGCCCGATCTGATTTTTCGTCTTTACAAGCAGACAGAAGCAGAGCGCGCACCTCGCTCTTATAAACCGCCGGATTCATTGACGCGGTATCGTATAATGACGAATACACATATCCGCGGACAAGTTCCGAGCTGTCGGCGATATGCTTTTCAAGTCCGTTTATCGCCTCGCGGCTGTCGGTTCCGCTCAGAGAATCGCAGGCATTGACCCTCACGAACTCATCCCGGTCATTCAGAAGGCGCAGCAAAATATCGGTATATTCGCCGCGCGCACCGCCCAGCACCTGCGCGACCCTGTTGCGAATCTCGGGATTACAATCGCGCGAGAGCCTTTCAAGTTCGGGATATACGGAGCTGTCGATATTTGTACCCTCAAGGTCGTTTAGAAAATCTATCTTTTTGTCGGTTGCGGTTTGCATGGTTTAGAGTTCCTTATAATATTTCACACTGTCAGCGCACGGCCTGTGGTTTTGAGCGCGGACTTGTTGAGTTCATCGTTATCGAGCACGAGCTCGCCGTTGATGAACACTTTCTTTATGCCGAAAGACTTCGTCTGATCGGGCGTTGCATTCTTCGTCTCGTCCTCATCGAACACGGTAAAATCGGCGAAATAGCCGGGTTTTACATATCCGCGGTCTTTGAGCATGAATCTGTCGGCGGTCGCGCCGGTCATGCGGCGGACGGTGTTGGGCAGAGTGTCGCCCGTACCTCTGAGAGAATCGCGCAGGAACTTCGGATAGCAGTCATAGATAGCCGGGTTCTGAACGCCGAAATCCTCGACCCAAGCATCGGTCATGTAGAGGCAGTTGGGGTTATGCTCGAACTCGCGGATTATCTCGGGAGTGCTGTACGGTCCCATATTGACCCTGCCCTTGAAGTCGCTCTCTTCGCAGAGTTGGAGATACATGTCGAGATCCGATTTTCCGTTCTCCTTTGCTATCTCGTGGACGGTCTTGCCCTCATATTTCTCATATCCCGGACCGATATACGCTATCTGAATATCTTTGAAGCCGAAGCCGAGAAGTATGCTCGTCGCCTTGATGAGCACGCTGAGTTTGAGCTTGTTGAGCGGCTTTTTGCGCTCCTCTTTGCTCATTCCCTGATACCACACGGGGAGCACGACCGTTATGACGGACACGCCCAGAGTTTCATTATATATATCGAACATCGCGTCGACGCCGTTTTCGCGCAGACTATTCTGAATGGCGACGAACTCATCCTTGTCGCCGAACGACTGGCGGCCGACAAATATCGCGTGCGAATGCTGGAGCTTGAGGTTCGTACCCTTTGATATTTCAACGAGCTCATCCTCGGCTCTGAGCAGATGCGAACGTCCGAAAAGCGAATCGTAGGACATTGAGACTTTGCTCTCCGCCCTCGGATGGACGGTGAGCGGCTTATTATACTTACAGCAGAGCTTGACAACTTTTTTGAGCTCCTCTGTGTCGGCATAGAGCCCCGGCTCATACATCAGACCGAGCGAGACGCCCGCCGCGCCGTCGCGCAGGTTATCTTCGAGGATGCCGAGCATTTTCTCCTCCTCCTGCGCCGAGAGCTTTCTGTTTTCATATCCGGAAACAGACGCACGCGCCGAGCAATGACCCACGAGCGTCGCGATATTGCAGGGCATATTTCTGTCTATAGCGGCGTTGAATTCTTTTATAGAGCCGTATTTCCCGGTGGTGCCGTTGAAGAAGAAAAGGCCGCCGCCTATCTTGTCTTTATAGGGCGTATCATCGTCAAAGCCGATGGCGGAAAGGCCGCAGTTTCCGGTCACGAATGTGGTTATGCCCTGGCGTATAAACGGTTCAAAATATTTGAGCGGTTCCGTCTTTATGGCGAACCAGTCATTGTGGGAATGAGGATCGATAAAGCCGGAGGCGAGCGACCTGCCCTCGAGGTCGATAACGCTGTCGGCACGGCTCTCGTCAACATCGCCCACTTCAATTATTCTGTCTCCCTCGAACAGAACGCTGCCGTTCACGGCGTCGCTGCCCGTTCCATCGTAGATCCTGCAGTTTTTAAGTAATGTTGCCATAAACTCCACCTCTTCCTTGTATATTTGAATAAAAATAACTTCGGAAATTCAGCCCTCTGCGGGCTTATAGTGGCTCACATTCGCGTTGATGAGCTTATCGTAATCGACAACATGGAACAGCGAGCCGTCCTCCATGGGATAAACGCAGACATCCTCCGCCTCGTTGTCATAGTTCGGGCAATATCTTGTGAACTCCACGCGAACCGAGCCGGTGTTCGGATCGACCGCGATTATCTGCTCCTGAGTGCTGTTCGCCGCGTCATAGGAGAGATAAAGCGTGCCATTATAGACCGAGCCGCCCTGTATTCTGTCGAGCTTCTCTTCGAGCGGTATCGCGCGCAGGAAAGTCATTGTTTCGAGGTCATATTGAAGTATCTCGCCGACATTGTGGAACTGCGAGGTGTAGAGATATCCGTTTTCCCTGTCTATCGCGCACCACGGGATGCCGTCGGTCAGATACTCGCTCGACATATCATAATATATCCCGGTATATTTGAGCGTTTTGCAGTCATAGAGCAGGATGAAATTATACAGATGCTTTCCGTCAACCTTGCCCTCGACAGGCGCGTATATATAGCCGTTGGCGCAGTCGATGCCGCCGATGTGATTGCTGCCGTACTTCTCGGTGAACTCTTTCGGCACGGCATTCGTCCTGACCTTCAGGCAGTTCATTTCATTGTTGAACTTTGAGAGCCCCGTGAAATTCACCGCAGTTATCGCGCCGGAGCAGTAGAAATTCTCGCCGTCATAGCCGTGGCATAGAGTGACAGCACGGAATTGAGTTTATCGGTTCACACGACTGTATAATCGCCGTCGGTTTTTATCGAGCCGAAGCCGAGAAGATAGTAGAATATCATAACGGCGGGCATTAGAAAAGCCAAAATTTTTGACATAGCGCGCCTCCCGATTTCCGCAATATATACATTATATCGCAAATATTAAATAAATTTTTATCTAATATTTACAATAGCATATTCATGGGTAAAAGTCAATATGCGTTGGAGGTGGCGAAACTATCGTGTAGTTAACATAACAAAGTAAAACTCCCGCGCTGACGCACAGGAGTTTTGTGAATGGGTTATAAAAAAGATATTCTTTCAAATTTGCTGTATGTTTTTGAACCCTCGCGTTATTTTTATTATTAGAAATATATCAAGAGGGTGTTTCATCTTGTCAGCTCAGTGTGTTACCGTTATTGAATTTAGCCGTGCAATTTTAAATTTACTCACTTTTTACTGCACTTTAGCATCAGAAATCGAATCAGCCACTCCTTTATATTATTTCAATGCTATCCCAAGTTGTGTTGCTAAAGTTTCAAGGTAATCGATATGGCAGCGATTCGCACAATAAGTAACAACATACCCGTCTTTGTCTGCTATGATTGTTTCTGTTTTTCCTGTTTTTGTATTACGGTAGACCATTCTCTCACCCTTATGCAAATAAGTCTCTATTCCATTTTCAACATCCACGTTATATTCGTTAAGTGCATTTTGATAGTATTTGTTAAACAGCTCACTTGCCTTTTCAATATCACCGCTTCTACCATAAATCATTGCTTCTTCAAGAGTAATTAAGCGATTCCCGAGTTGATCAAAGGACGGATAGTTTGCTCGATACAGCAAGATAGATTTGCGGCTATTTAGAACATCAAAAACAGGAATTACATATTTTTTAATACGCTCAATAATGTCTGTCGCTATCATTTTGGGACTTTTTCGCAAGTCATAAAATGTATCTTCGCCATCTATTAAAAAGCCAAGGCGAGTTCGTATATTACATTCGTATTCGTGATAATATTTTTTCATCGGTTCTGAAATTTTAAATTTCTTTTCTGCACATTCCGGAACACGAATGCCAATATTAATCCACAGTTTTTCACGAACGCCTTTCTGCGGACACCCATTCTGAAAATGAATTACTTGCGAAATATCTTCCTCAACAAATCGATGCATTGTTCTGCCGAATTTATGAAAGCCTAAAGGTTTTAGGTATTCGTATACGACCTCTTGAATTGTATCTACGCACTCCGTTGAGGACATCTTTTTTCTCCTTAAGGGATGTAACATTAAATCACCGCATTTCAGCATATTATAACACGAAATCAAAGGTTGAAAAGCTTTGGAGAGCATTCCGCCGCCGTCAGTCTAAGATTATTATAACACATTTCCGTATTACTTCCAATTTCTACGGAAAATATCGTAAAATTGTTTTATAGAATTCAACATAATTCAACTTATAAATCTGCGGTCAATTACAAAAAAAAATGCAGCTTCAAAAAGTCGCATGAATACTGAATTCTATAAAAAACACCATTTAACTTAAGGGTGCAGATTTCAATGGTGTCTTCATGAAAGGACTTGAAGTTGCTTTGCAACCCCTCTTGCGATTCCCAAAATTTATTCCGCCTTGGAGCGGCAATAAATTTTGACCGCTACGCCAACGAAAACTCCCTTCCTCCGCCACCGGCGGCACGGCGACGAAGCCCGGCACGCGCGTGCCGAGGACAAATTTTGTCTAACAAAAAAGAAACAGTCACCAAAACGGTGACTGTTTCTTTTTGGCAGGGGCAGAAGGACTTGGTCTCGCCTGCCGGCTCGGTCGGTGCTTCTGCACTTCGTGCAGAGGTCTCCACCGGAGACCCGCACCCCTCGACACGCTCCGCGTGCCGAGTGTTCAAATTATTCAATCCGAGCCAAAACAAAAAGACACCCGCAGGTGTCTTTTTGTTTTGGCAGGGGCAGAAGGACTTGAACCCTCGGCACGCGGTTTTGGAGACCGCTGCTCTACCAACTGAGCTATACCCCTATATTTGTGAAGCGCCGAAGATCGGCGCTTCTTGGTGGGCCACCAGGGACTCGAACCCCGGACCATTCGGTTATGAGCCGAGTGCTCTAACCAACTGAGCTAGTGGCCCTTATGTGTCGCACTCCCGTGCGACAACAGCTATGATATCAAAAAACGAGCCGGTTGTCAACAATTTTTTTAAATTTTTCGTTATTTGCCGAGTATCTTTTCGCCGTCGAAGAAGAACACGCCGTAGCCGTAGCCGGTGGGCTTGCCCTGCTGAAGTCTCTGCTTGAATGCGCGCCTTATAGAAGTATCCTCGGGCAGGTCATCAACGGGTCCGTTGCTGTATTTTCCGAACACGCGCCAGCCGTCGCTGAACTTCTCTCTGTCGGCGCTTCTGATTATATCAAAATCGTCCATGAAGCGAAGTATGTTGCTGTTTTCAGGCAGGAACTCCCTGTGCCCCTCATAGAGCAGCCACGAGCCGCACACGAACGCCGTGGGCTCACCGTCCTTGCCGCCGAAGAACTTGTATGCCTGCTTATATGAATCAAGTCTCTTCTCATCGGTCAACGGTCCTGCCGAGGGGATATGGAAGTTTATGACCGTGTCACCACGTTTGAGGGTGTTGCCGCACTTCTCATAGTAATCGGCGTCAAAGTCCGCCTCCTCGAACTGGAATCTGCCGAGCCCGAAGCGGGTCATCTCAAAAAAGCCCCTGTACCAATGCGGGACGAAAGTGCCCCAGACCTCTTCGCAGTCCATGCACTCGCGAAGCTTCCAGCGCATATCCTCAATGCTCTTCCAGAATATCGCCTCGTCGATACCCTTTTCGGCATAGCGCTCGCGCAACGCGGGGCACGCGCCGAGGAGCAGGCACATATTCATTGTATACTCATTTTCGCCGAGCTGTTCGCTGAGCGCCTTGAGTCTTTCGAGCACGCTGTCGAGGTTCTCGGGATGGGCGATGAACTCATCGACAAGGGCGTTGAAATCCGCGTTTTCGGACACTCTTTCGGTGCAATCGCCGATAGTGTCTACAGCCTCCTGCGGGAAGCCGATACGCTCCATTATTTTTCTACTTTCGTTTGCGCTGACTGTCATTTCCTTCACTCCGTCAAATCATATTTTTCACACTGCAAGGATATCACAATCGCGCCCGACGGTCAAGGGCTTATGTAAAAGACCGCCCCGAGGGACGGCCTTTTTGCATCACGAATACATATTGTTTGCGGACATATAGTCATATATTTTCTTGCCGTGCTCCTGCTCCTCGCGCTGGATGGAGTTGAGAACCGTTCTGAGCTGTTCGTTCTTGAACTCGAAGATGCAGGTGTCATAGAGCGCGGAGGCGTGCTTTTCTGTGGCGAGCAGGTCGGAGCAGATATAGCAGTCGTTCTTCTTTTCCTGCGTTTCGCTGACCGAATAGGTCTGCTTGAAATCATTTTTCGGAGCCGCCTCCCCTGCCGCGGGCTGAGGAATCTCGCCGCTGTCGATCTTCGTGATGATATCAAGGTGCCTCTGCTCAACGCCGCCGAGATAGTTCAGAAGCTGACTGAGCTGCTCGTCATTTGCCGCCGCGGCGTGCTGAGAATATTTCTCGACGCAGAGCTTCTCCTGTCCCTTGAGATCCTTTAGCAATTCTTTTTCTTTCTGTGTAAGCTGCATATATGCTTCTCCTTTCAATTTTGGCTTCGGAGATTAGTTTTCGGCGGCAGGGCAAATTTTATACACTCTCCGCCGATATTTTTCCGCAGCGTATCGGGCATAATAACAAAAAACGAAAGGGCTGACAAAATGAGTAATGACAAAAAAATAGTTATAACCACGCGCGACAGAGTTCTCAGGGCGTGGCAGAACTCGACGGAGCTTGTGCGCGACTTCGAAAACTACGCGAAAGAAACTTCGGACGACAAAACAGCCGCAGAAATGTTTCAAAAATATGCGGTTGACGAGGGTCGGCACGCCGCCGAGCTGCTGAAGCTTCTGCATGATTATCAGGACAACGGCACGGTTTAAATCAACACTTTGCTCCCGGATGGTTCCCGTGTTCACAATTTATTTAAACGAGCTTTAAAATGCGCTTAAAAATTAATGATAGGATTAAGGAAAAGATAAAGTTTTATCAATACAGCTTTATCAAAAAAATATCCGGGAGGGTAAAAATTATGTACAACAGATTCGTTCTCAATGAAACTTCATATCACGGCGCGGGCGCAGTCAAGGCGGTTGCCGAAGAGATAACCGCAAGAGGTTTCAAGAAAGCTTTCGTCGCATCCGACCCCGACCTCATCAAATTCGGCGTATCGAAGAAAGTCACAGATGTTCTGGACGACGCGGGCATCGCATATGAGATGTTCAGCGAAATAAAGCCCAACCCAACTATTCAGAATGTTCAGTCCGGCGTTGAGGCATTCAAGGCAAGCGGCGCAGACTGCATCGTAGCTATCGGCGGCGGCTCCTCGATGGACACCGCGAAGGCTATCGGCATCATCATCAAAAACCCCGAGTTTGCCGACGTCAGAAGCCTTGAGGGCGTCGCCCCGACAAAGAACAAGTGCGTTCCGATAATCGCCGTCCCGACCACGGCGGGAACTGCAGCAGAAGTCACGATAAACTATGTTATCACCGACGCCGAAAAGAATCGCAAGATGGTCTGCGTAGATGTTCACGACATTCCGGTGGTCGCCGTTGTCGATCCCGACATGATGTCCTCCATGCCCAAAGGACTGACCGCCGCAACGGGCATGGACGCTCTGACCCACGCTATCGAGGGCTACATCACCAAGGGCGCATGGGCAATGAGCGATATGTTCCACCTCAAGGCAATCGAGATAATCTCGAAGTCGCTTCGCGGTGCCGTTGAAAACACCCCCGAGGGACGCGAGGGCATGGCTCTCGGTCAGTATGTCGCAGGCATGGGCTTCTCGAATGTCGGTCTTGGCATAGTACACTCGATGGCTCACCCGCTCGGCGCGCTCTATGACACCCCTCACGGCGTGGCAAACGCTATCATCCTGCCGACCGTCATGGAATACAACGCACCCGCGACCGGCGAGAAATACCGCGACATAGCCAAGGCTATGGGCGTTGAGGGCACGGAGAACATGAGCGTTGACGAATACCGCAAGGCGGCTGTTGACGCAGTCAGACAGCTTGCAAAGGACGTCGGAATCCCCGCCGACCTCAAGGAAATCGTCAAGCCCGAGGATGTCGAGTTCCTTGCGCAGTCCGCATATGACGACGCCTGCCGCCCTGGCAACCCGCGCGACACGAGCGTTGCTGAGCTTGCAGAGCTCTACAGATCGCTGATATAAAAAGAAATAAATAAATCCGCCGCCTTGTCCGAAATAAAAACCGGGCGAAGCGGCGGATTATTTACACTGTAAAAGGCGTTTAATAAATAAGAATAAAGGTCATAATCCGCGTTATTATCCGTGAATTATGACCTTTTATTTTTGCTCTTCGGTCTGCGCTAAATGCGGCAGTCCCTACTTGTTAGCCTTTGTAGTTCATACCCAGCTCAATAGCTTCGACATTCTTGGGAACAAGATGCTGCTTTCTTGCGGGGACTACTTTGGCTATTGCTTTTGACATGGTGTCGAGGTTGCAGAATCCGGTCTGCTCCATGAGCTTACCGATAAGAATGATGTTTGCAAGGCCCTTGAGTCCGTGCTCCTCCGCGAGCTTAGTGGCGGGGACGAGGCAGACGGTGATATCGTCTCTCTTGACCTCGCGCTCGACGAGCGTGCTGTCAAGAATAACTATTCCGCCGGGAACGACGCTGTCGATGAACTTGTCATAAGACGGGCCGTTCATCGCAACGAACACATTCGGAGTGACAACGAGGGGCGAGCAGATGGGATCGGAGGAGATGCAGACACTGCAGTTTGCCGTGCCGCCTCTCATCTCGGGGCCGTAGGACGGAAGCCATGAAACTTCCTTACCGTCGGTGAGTCCCGCATAGGCGATGACCTTGCCCATGAAAAGTATACCCTGACCGCCGAATCCGGCGAGAAGTGCGTTCATATCCTTCATTTTGCTTCCTCCTCTGCTGTCTTGTCCTTATAAACGCCGAGCGGATAATAAGGAAGCATATTCTCTCTGAGCCAGCCGAGCGCATCGACGGGCGAGAGTCCCCAGTTGGTGGGGCAAGCCGAGATAACTTCAACTATCGAGAAGCCCTTGCCGGCGATCTGAGTCTCGAAAGCCTTTTTGATAGCCTTCTTCGCTCTGTTTATATTCTTGACGCAGTCGACCGAAACGCGCTCCGCATAGGCGGTGCCGTCGAGGGTGGAGAGCATCTCGCAGACTCTTACGGGATAGCCCGCGGTCTTAATATCTCTGCCGTAGGGTGTGGTCTGAGTGACCTGACCGGGCAGCGAGGTGGGAGCCATCTGACCGCCTGTCATGCCGTAGATAGCGTTGTTGACGAAGATAACCGTGATGTTCTCGCCGCGGGTCGCGGAGTGAACGGTTTCGGCGGTACCGATAGCGGCGAGGTCGCCGTCGCCCTGATAGGTGAACACAACGTCCTCGGGCTTTGCGCGCTTAACGCCTGTTGCAACAGCCGGGGCGCGTCCGTGGGGAGCCTCTATCATATCACAGCCGAAATAATTATATGCCATAACGGCGCAGCCGACGGGCGCGATGCCGACGGTCTTGCCCTCTATACCAAGCTCGTCAATGCACTCCGCAACAAGGCGGTGGATTATACCGTGAGTGCAGCCGGGGCAATAATGGGTAGGCACATCAAGAAGCGCCTTGGGTCTCTGGAATACGATTGCCATTATTTTTCGCCTCCTGCAAGTTTTTTGATATTTTCAAGGACTTCGGCGGGGGTCGGGATTATTCCGCCGGTGCGTCCGAAGAATTCAACAGGTCTGCTGCAGTCGATAGCGAGCTTGACATCGTCAATCATCTGACCCATGCTCATCTCGACGCAGAGGAAAGCCTTTGCATGCTCTGCGGCGTCGCGCATAGCCTGCTTCGGGAACGGCCAGAGGGTTATCGGGCGAATAAGTCCAGCCTTTATGCCCTGCTCTCTCGCTTCGCGGACAGCCGCCTTTGCGACACGCGCAGATGCGCCGTAAGCGACGACGACATAATCGGCATCGTCGACCATGTAGCTCTCGCTCATGGGCTCCTTCTCTTCGATAACGGCATATCTTGCAAAGCGTTCTCTGACGAGGCGCTCGAGATCCGCCGCCTGGAGATAAAGAGAATTGACTATATTATGCTTGCGTCCGCCGTTGTGGCCGCATGCCGCCCAGGGCTTCTCGACATTCGAACCGCCGCTGCCCTCGCCTATTTCGACGGGCTCCATCATCTGACCGAGCATACCGTCGGCAAGGATCATCGCGGGCATACGATACTCGTCCGCCTTATCGAAGGCTCTGCCGACAAGATCGACCATCTCCTGGACGGAGCTGGGCGCAAAAACGAGGATATGCAGATCACCGTGGCCGGGTGCTCTTGTTGCCTGCCAATAATCCGACTGAGAGGGCTGGATTCCGCCGAGTCCGGGGCCGCCACGCTGGACGTTGATAATGACCGCCGGAAGATCCGAACCTGCCATATAAGATATACCCTCAGTCTTGAGGCTGATTCCGGGCGAGGACGAGGAAGTCATCGCGCGGACACCTGCGGATGCCGCACCGAGAACCATATTGACGGCGGCGATTTCGCTCTCCGCCTGAAGATATGTACCGCCTATTTTAGGCATGACCTTTGACATATATGCCGCAAGCTCTGTCTGCGGAGTGATGGGATAACCGAAGAAGTGGCGGCAGCCGGCACGGATAGCGGCTTCTGCCAGAGCTTCGTTGCCTTTCATAAGAACTCTTTCTGACACTTTCAACACCTCTTCTTTCTTTATCTCTCAACAGTTATTGCACAATCGGGACACATAATAGCGCACGCCGCACATCCGATGCACTCGTCGGGGTTTGTGACGCACGCAGGATGATAACCCTTTAGGTTCAGCTTATCCTTAGCAAGGCTGATAATATGCTTCGGACATGCCGTCGTGCAAAGCTCACAGCCCTTGCAGGTGTTTTCATTGATCGTGACTTTTGCCATATCTGTTCCTCCTAATCAAGAATACCGAACTTATATATCCGCCGCTTCGCCTCGGAAGCGGTATCGGTCAAAAAATTTTTTACCATGGGAGCTTCACGAGCACATCGACAGGATAGAGATTGTCAATCTTTCCCTCGAGCTCGCCCGCGACACTCTTCGGTGCCGTCGTATATATCAGCGGCAGACACGCAAGCTCAGCCGTTTTCTCGGCATAAGGGACGGACGAAAGAATGTCCTGCGCAGTCGTCTGCGCCCCCAAGTGCGAGTTGTTGACTAACCCAGTCGCTTTCAGACGGCACGCCGCCTCTATCTCCCCAAGCAGCCCGACTGCCTCATCGGGACTTGAAATAAATTTGCGGAATTTGTTGACGACGCAGAGCATATCATAGCCCGACTCGTTGAGCTGGTGCGAAAAGCGTCCGAGCGCGGTAGCGCCCGCATCGTCGCCGCCGACATCGACTATCACTCTGCCCATGCTCTCCTCAAAAATCGAGAACATCCTCGCCGTCAGCGCGGGTGCGTCAAGGGTAGTGCCCTCAAGATTCTGGGCAATGACATTGACTCCCGCCGCCTCAAGCTCGTCCTTGTAGTCCGCTGTGCGGAAATAGGGATTGACTATATCGAGATCGACGAGCGTTATCTTCTCGCCGCGCTTCGCCGCATTGACTGCGAGGTTGAGCGCGAAATTCGTTTTCCCGCTGCCGTAATGACCGCAGACGAGCGTTATGCGTTTCATCGATCTGCCTCCCTTCGGTTATAGAAATAATTATACCACTCTTTGCCCCGCGGTACAATATATTTTCCGTCTGCGCGGATAGAAAAGATATTGCAGCGCGCGGCGCGTTTTGTGCAAAATTTATGCAAAAGCATACGCGCGGGGATAAAAATATCCGGCTCCTGCCAAACGGCAGAAACCGGATAGTGAAATCAAAACTGATTATTCAGCCTCGGTCTCCTCAGCCTCGTCCTCTGCGGCGGGCTCGAGCAGAGCTCTGATCGAAAGGCTGACGCGCTTCTTGTCGAAGTCGATGCCGATGATCTTCGCCTGAACCTTATCGCCGACCTTGAGAACGTCGGAGGGCTTCTCGATGCGGCGATCCGCTATCTGAGAAATGTGGATAAGACCGTCAATGCCGGGGATAACTCTTGCGAATGCGCCGAAATCGGTAAGGCTGACTATCTCAGCGTCGATAACGGTTCCCTCGGGATAGTTCTTGCGAAGGATCTCCCACGGATTGTCCTCGTCTTTTCTGTAGCCCAGAGAAATCTTTTTCTTCTCGGGATCGAGAGCCTTTATGTAGACATCGATAACGTCGCCGACCTTCAGGACATCCGACGGATGCTTGATGCGCTTCCAGGAAAGCTCGGAGATGTGAACCATTCCGTCCACGCCGCCGATGTCGACGAATGCGCCGTAGTTGGTAAGAGACTTGACGGTGCCGGTATACTTCTGACCGACCTCAGCCTGTGCCCAGAAAGCTTCCTCAGCGGCCTTTCTCTCCTCCTTGAGTACGGCACGGATGGAGCCGACAGCTCTTCTCTTGTAGTTGTTGACCTCGATGATGCGGAACTTGACGTTCTTTCTCAGAAGGCTGTCAAGAGACTCGCTGCGCGATGCGGTTGCAAGAGAACCGGGGATGAAAACACGAACGCCGTCGGTAACAGCGATAACGCCGCCCTTGACAACATCGGTGACAACGCCTTCGAAGACCTTATCGGTCTCAGCCGCGTCAGCGATATCGCGCCATGCCTGCATAGCGTCATAACGGCGCTTGGAAAGCATAACGGTGCCCTCTGCATCGTTGGTCTTCATGATGATAAGACCGATCTCGTCGCCTATCTTGAGCTCCTTCTTCGGGTCAGCGGCAGGATCTGCGCTGTACTCGTCCATGGGGACATAGCCGGCATGCTTTCTGCCGATGTCGACCTGGATCTCTGTGGGCGAGAAGCCCATGACGATACCGGTGACCTTCTGGTCGTTGTTCATGCTGTTGAGAGACTCCTCAAGAGCCTTGGAGAAGTCCTGCTCGTCTGCTTCTTCGGAAGGCACCTCCTCCGCCGGCTGTGCGGAAGCTGCGCTCTCCTCGAGCTCACCGGCAGCCGCCTCAGCGACATCGGTCTTACGCTCGACTGCGCCTTCCTCAAGCTCTTTGGATTGTTCGTTAAGAATTTCGGACATGTTACAAAGTACCTCCTTTATTATGCACGCAGGGGTTGATGCCCCTGCAGTAACGCCGACAACATCGCAGGCGGAGAAATCGATATTTTTAACATCCGCTGCGCGCTCCACAAGATAAGTCAGGCAGTTTTTTTCGCACACTCCCTTGAGCTTTGCCGTGTTGGAGCTCTGCGAGCCGCCGATGATGATCATCATATCGACCCGCTGCGACAGCTCGGAAGCCTCTTTCTGCCTATCCTGCGTAGCATTACATATTGTATCAAAAACATTTGCATTTGTACATAGTATTTTTATTATTTTTAGGGATTCCTGCCATTCTTTTACGCTGAAAGTGGTCTGTGAGACGACCGTTATTTTCTTCTCGGAATATTCCGGATGATTTTCGAAAATTTTACGGAGTTCTTCGGCGTTGCGGAAAGTGAAGCACTCGCCGCGGCAGTGACCCATAATGCCGATGACCTCGGGATGACCGCTGTCTCCTGCGATGAGCACGGGGATATCGGGCGATGAATTCTCGCCCACTATCCTGTGTATTTTCTTGACGAACGGGCAGGTCGCATCGCAGATATCGGCGCCCGTAGCCTCAAGGCTGCGATAGACGCTCGCGCCGACTCCGTGGGTGCGGACGACGACGGTAGTATCGGCGGACGCTTCTATGGGCGAGTTTATCACCCGAACGCCCTTTTTCTCAAGATCTTCTATAACGACCGGGTTATGTATCAGGGGACCGAAAGTAGCGACTTTTTTTCCGCTGTCAACGAGCTTATATGTCATCTCGACCGCGCGGTTGACCCCGAAGCAGAAGCCCGCCGTTTTTGCAACCTCAATCCTTTTCATGACCCTTTTCAAGCAGCTCCCCTATCTTGCCCATGACAAGTCTGGAAGCGTCCTTTATCTCACTCATATTTGATTCGTCCGTAAGTCCGAGCTCCTCATAGGGAATGACCTCGCCGAAGCGGACGGTTATCTTCTTGCGGAACTTGCTCTTGCCCTCAAAATAAATGCATGCAGGCAGAACATCGGCATGGGTGGCCTTGGCTATAAGCGCGATGCCTGCTTTGGGCGGCAGCATCTTGCCGTCGGGATCCTTCGAGCGCGTGCCCTCGGGGAATATGCCGAGGACCTTGCCCTCTTCGACAAGGCGGATAGCATAGTTGAGCGAACGCTGGTCGCCCGTTCCGCGGCTTATCGGGAACGCATTCAGGTGGCGGAGCATCCACGAAGCAAGCTTATTGAGATTGAACAGCTCGAGCTTCGCCATGTAGTGAATCTTGCGGACTCTCGCCGCGGCAATGAGACCGGGATCGTATGAGTTGCGATGGTTCGAGGCAATTATAAGACCGCCCGTTTTCGGCACGTTTTCGCGTCCGATATACTGCGTCTTGAAGACAATCTTTGCGAGCGGATGAAACATCCAAACGAAAACGTCATAAAATTTTCTGTCTCTGGTATCGTTGTAGTTAAACGCTTTACCTTTAATCTTCGGTTCCATCAAAGATTCTCCTTAATAACATTTTTTATTTTCTCTATCGACTCGTCAAGCGAAAGCTCCGTCGTATCGACCGTTATGGCGTCGGGCGCGGCTCTAAGCGGAGCGATAGCCCGATTGGAATCATTATAATCCCTTTGCTTCATTTCTGCAAGCACATTTTCGTATTCGACCTTTTCGCCCTTTTCTATGAGCTCTTTATAGCGGCGGCGCGCACGCTCCTCGGCGGAAGCGGTGAGGAATATCTTGACCTGCGCGTGGGGCAGAACAACGGTTCCGATATCGCGCCCGTCCATGACACAGTCGTTTTTGGCGGCGATATCCTGCTGGAGACCGAAAAGGAACTCGCGGACTGCGGGCACCGCCGAGACTTTCGAGGCCGCCATCGACGCTTCGGGAGTTCTGATGAACGCCGAGACATTCTCGCCGTTTAAAAACACTGCCTGCTCGCCGTTTTCATATTTGAGTTCAACGGATATACCCTTGACGCTCTCGGCAATAGCCTCGGGGTTTTCAAGGTCGACTCCGCGACGCAGTGCGTTGAGTCCGACGGTGCGGTAAAGCGCGCCGGTATCGACATAGATAAAGCCGAGCGCCTGAGCCGCGCGGCGTGATATTGTGCTCTTGCCCGCTCCTGCGGGGCCGTCGATTGCAACATTTATTGACATAGAGATTTTCCTTTCGTGCTTTCTTTATTGAGCCGCACTCTCTCCGGCAAGATGTCCGGTCGAGAACGCTATCTGCAAATTGAATCCGCCCGTGTAGGCATCGACATCTATAACTTCGCCCGCAAAATACAGACCGTCTATGAGCTTCGACTGCATCGTTTTCGGGTCTATCTCCGAGGTCTTTACGCCGCCGGAGGTGACAACCGCCTCTTCGATCGGGCGAAAGTCAGTTACCGTAACAGTGAAATGCTTGAGCAGATAAACGAGCTTCGCGCGCTGTTCGCGGGTGACGGAATTCACTTTTGTGTCCATGGGTATGCCCGAGAGAGAGACTATGACGGGCACGAGCTTTTTGGGAAGCAGGAAGTTGAGCGCATTTATGAAATTGCGGTTGTTGTTCTCGCTGAAATCGCGCAGGACGCGCGCATCGAGCTGCTGCTCCGAAAGCGCGGGCTTGAGGTCGATAACAATTTTATATCTCCCTCGTTCCATCTGACGCATATGCGAGCTCGCGGAGAGTATCATCGGGCCCGACACGCCGAAATGAGTAAACAGCATCTCGCCAAAATCGGAATAGATGTGCTTCCCGGTTTTCGTATCCTCAACGGTTATTGAAACATTTCTCAGCGACAGTCCCTGAAGCCGCGAGCAGAAGCCCTCGTGCGCTTCGAGCGGAACGAGCGACGGCTTTATCGGGGTCACGGTGTGCCCCGCCTGTCTTGCGAGCTCATATCCGTCGCCTGTTGAGCCCGTCTGGGGATAAGACCTGCCGCCGGTGGCGACTATCACCCTGTCGGCATATATCCGCTCGCCGGAATGAAGTATCGCGCCGCGGACTTTACCGGATTCGATTATGAGCTCCTTTGCCCTGCCTGTCACTATATCGACGCCCGCGTGCTTCGCCGCGAAGAAGAGCGCGTCGACTATATCGGACGCTCTGTCCGACTCTGGGAAAACGCGGTTGCCGCGCTCAGTCTTGAGCGGCACGCGCTGAGACTCGAAGAAATTCATTGTATCTGCGGGCATGAAACGCGAAAACGCGCTGTAAAGAAATCTGCCGTTGACCGGCACAGCCGAGATGAGGGCATTGAGATCTGCGCAGTCATTTGTGACATTGCATCTGCCCTTTCCCGTTATCATTATTTTGCGGCCGACTTTTTCGTTGCGTTCAAGCAGAACGACTTTGCCGCCGTTTTTTGCTGCGGTGACGGCCGCCATAAGTCCCGCCGCTCCGCCGCCTATTACAAGCACTTCAGGCATAATTTACCTCTTTTTGAAAAAATTACTCGTCCTCGTGGGTCTGGTATATCTGATACTCGTCCCAGATATTTTCGAGCGAGCTGAGATTGCTGTAGACCTCGCCGCTCTTTTCGCTCGCCGCCGCCGCTATCAGCGCGTTGATAAGGCTCAGCGGAGCAACGAGGGAATCGACGAACGAGACCATGCTGCTGCGCGCGAGGAGAAGATGGGTCGCAAACTGCGCTATCGGCGAATTTTCGCTGTCGGTGACGGAGATAACCGTCGCTCCCCTGTCGGATATAAAGCGCAGCATATTTATCGTCTGCTTTGAATATCTCGGGAAGCTTATCGCGATGCAGACATCGTCCTTGTTGATTCTGAACGCCTGGTCAAACGCCTCGCCCGTTCCGGCGGGTTCGATGAGGGTCACGCTGTCATAGACAAAATTGAGATAGAACGCCGCAAAGCTTGCAAGCGACGCCGCACTGCGCACGCCGAGGACATAGATATGCTTCGCGCGGTTTATCGCCTCGACGCTCGCGTTGAACGCCTCGCGCGAAATGCTCTCTCGGGTCGCCTTTATCGTATCGATATCGGAAGAAAACGCGTGTTCGAGCATATCTTCGCCGCCCGCCGCCTCCATGCGCTGGACGCTCGTCAGTCTGCTCTTGACTACCTCCTGCAGGGTCTTCTGAAGCTGAGGATAGCCCGAAAAGCCGAGCTCGAACGCGAATCTGACGACAGTCGATTCGCTCACGCCGACCGCGTCGCCGAGCTTCGCCGCGGTCATGAACGCCGCCTTGTCGTAGTTTTCGGTTATGTAGTCGGTTATCCGCTTATGTCCCTTGGACATGGAAGAGTAACAGCCCTCTATTTTTGAAAGCAGCTGTTTTGTCATATTGGATATTCACCTTATTCCGTTTACATATGTAACATGATTTTAGCATACAGTCACATAAAAATGCAAGACGGCAGAGCAAAAATTGCAGGGTTTCCTGCATTTTCTTAAAAGCATTGACTTAAAGCCCGATTTTTTCTATAATCTATTAGTCTATTACTTCTTAAATAAGGAGCTAAAAAATGAAGGATTCATCATTTCTTTGGTATGACAAGCCCGCCTCCGCCTGGACTCAGGCGCTGCCCATCGGCAACGGCACTTTGGGCGGCATGATATACGGCAAAGTAAAGGAAGAGACCGTCTCTTTAAACCACGACGAGCTTTGGACGGGACACCCGAAGAACACTATACGCCCCGGTTCGCTCGAGGCTTTTCAGAAGGCCCGCGCTCTCGCGCTTGACGGAAAGCTGCGCGAGTCGCAGGATATTATAGAATCCGACTTCATGAGCACATGGAGCCAGGCATATCTGCCCCTGGGCGACCTCGTTCTGACTTTCGACGGCTCCGACCGCAAGTCTGATTACATCCGCTCGCTCGATCTTGACACAGCGATCGCCTCGGTCAGCTATAGGCAGGGCAAGCGCATCATGCGCCGCGAGCTGTTTGCGTCGCATCCCGATAAAATTATCGCAGTCCGCCTCATCTGCGAAAACGGCAAGTTTGATGTCACAGCGAGCCTCAGATGCCAGCTTCATCACAAAGTCAAATCGCAGAGCGGCCTGCTCGTCATGAGCGGCGAAGCGCCGAGCGAGCACAACACGAACGGTCAGTCGGATAAGCAGAGCTATTCGAAAATCGACAGCGAGCGCGGTATGCTCTTCACCTGCGCCGTGAAAGCCGACACGGACGGCAAAAAGCACGTGAGCGGCAAGGGAATAGAGATAACCGGCGCGACGGTCGTCACGCTCTATCTCACCGCAGAGACGAGCTTCAACGGCTGGCAGAACAACGCTTTCACAAACGGCAAGCCGCACCTTGAGCCCTGCATCGAGAGACTCTCGAAGAATTTCGATTACGAAGCGGTCAAATCCGCGCACATCGCCGACTACCGCGCGCTCTATTCGAGAGTTGAGCTCGACATAGGCTCGAACGGCAAAGGCAACATACCGACCGGCAAGCGTCTGCGCAATTTCAAGAAAGACAAGAATGACATCGCTCTCTACACCCTGCTGTTCAACTTCGGACGCTATCTCGCGATATCCTCGTCACGCCCCGGCTCGCAGCCATCGACGCTTCAGGGCATCTGGAACGAGAAGCTCTGCCCGCCGTGGCACTCAAACTACACTGTAAACATAAACACCGAGATGAACTACTGGCCAGTTCTCCCCTGCGATATGCCGGAGGTCAACGAGCCGCTGATAGAGATGGTGCGAGATCTGTCCGTCGCGGGCGAGCGCACGGCAAAAGAGATGTACGGCATGCACGGCTTTGTCGCGCATCACAATGTTGACATCTGGAGAATGACGACCCCCGTCGGCGGATGCGCCGTATGGGCATTCTGGCCGATGTCGCCCGGCTGGTTCTGCGAGCATATTTTCGCCCACTACGAATACACCATGGACGAAAAATATCTGCGCGAGACCGCCTATCCGATAATGAAAAAGAGCGCGGAATTCTACTGCGACTATCTCGTTGAGGACAAGGACGGCTATCTCATCGCCGCGCCCTCGACCTCGCCCGAGAACAACTTCGTCCTAAACGGCAGCAACTGCGCCGTTTCGCAGACGACGACAATGACGATGAGCATAATTCGCGAGCTGTTTGAAAACTGCATCAAGGCTTCCGACATCCTCGGCGAGGACAAGGAGTTTGCAGAAATTCTCAAAGACAAGCTTAAAAATATGCTGCCGTTCAGAATCGGCAAAAAAGGTCAGCTTCTTGAGTGGTACAACGAAGAAAAAGAATCGGAGATACACCACCGCCACTGCTCAATGCTCTACGGTCTGCACCCCGCGCATCTGATAACAGCAGACGGCACGCCCGAGCTTGCGGACGCTTGCAGACGCTCGCTCGAAATAAGAGGCGACGACGGCACGGGCTGGAGCCTCGGCTGGAAGATAAACTTCTGGGCGCGCCTGCGCGACGGCAACCACGCATTGAAGCTCTTCGATCAGCAGCTGAGATTCAAGGCTTCAACCGGCATGAACTACTCCCACGGCGGCGGCACATACGAGAATCTCTTCGACGCGCACCCGCCTTTCCAGATAGACGGAAACTTCGGCGCGGTCAGCGGAGTCTGCGAGATGCTGCTCGACTGCTTCGACGGAAAGATTTATCTTCTGCCCGCTCTCCCCGACAAGTGGAGCGAAGGCAGCGTCCGCGGTCTGCTTGCAAAGGGCAACATAAAAGTCGACATGACCTGGAGCGGCGGCAAGCTCACCTCGTATTCCCTCACCGGCAATGGCGAGGCGCACATTGTATACGGCGGCCAAGAGACAGTTCACAGACTCGACGGCGGCACGCTGACAGTTGAGCTTTAAGGAGTTACAAAATGAAATTCGACCTCTATGATTTTGACAAGACCGTTTTCCCCGTTGACTCGGAGAGCGTGTTCTATCTCTTCTGCCTTGTCCGGCACCCGTGGCTGATAGTCATTCTTCCCTATCAACTCGTCTGCCTCGCCTGCTTCTTTTTGAAGATAGGCGGCGACAAGATGAAGGGCAGATTCTTCTGCTTCCTGCGCTTTGTGAACACGGAAAAGATGGTCAAAAAGTTCTGGGAGAAGAACGAAAAGAGAATATATCCGTTCTTCCGCCCGGAGAACCGCGATCTCCCCGCAGTCGTCTGCTCGGCGTCGCCCGAGTTCCTGCTGCGCCCGATATGCGAAAAGTACAAGGTACACACGCTCATCGCCACGCGCCTTGACCCGCACACGGGCAGAATGACCGGGCTCAACTGCAAAGACGGTGAAAAGGTTATAAGAATAAACGAAGCGATGCCCGGCGCGGAATTTGAGAAAGTGTTTTCGGACTCTCTCAAAAGCGACGCGCCGATATTCGCGCTCGGAGAAATAAACTATCACGCAGTGAGGGGTAAACTGACGCGCATAAAATAAGTTTCAACACACTGGAGATGTAAAAATGATAATAGACAGCCACGCACATATATACCCGGACAAGCTCGCCAGAAAGGCGGCGCGCAGCATCGGCGATTTCTACGACATCGACATGAGCCTCGACGGCACGGTCGACATGCTTCTCAAGGTCGGCGACGAAGCGGGAGTTGACAAATTTCTTGTTCACTCGGTCGCGACGACACCGCACCAGGTGCGCTCAATAAATTCATTCATTGCAAAGAGCGTATCGGAGCACCCCGACCGATTCATCGGCTTTGCGACACTCCACCCCGGATGCGGCGACGAGATACCGGAAATCGTTGACGAGGCGATAGAGCTCGGGCTCTCGGGAATAAAACTGCACCCCGATTTTCAGGAGTTCGACATAGACGCGCCCGAGGCGATGCGCATGTATGAAGTGCTTGAGGGCAGACTGCCGATACTCTTCCACACCGGCGACTACCGCACGCAATATTCAAAGCCGACGAAGCTAATAAAAGTCCTCGAAAAGTTCCCGAAGCTCGACATAATCGCAGCGCATTTCGGCGCATGGTCGGAATGGGGCTACGGCTCAAAGGAGCTTTCTGAAGCGGGAGTATATGTTGACTCGTCGAGCAGCTTCTACGCGATGAGCCCGGAGAGGATAATGGAGATGATTCACATCTTCGGCACGGACAAAATCTTCTTCGGCTCGGACTACCCGATGTGGAACGTCAAAAAGGAGCTTGAAACATTTATGTCCCTGCCGCTGAGCGACGAGGACAGGGAGAAGATACTCCACAAGAACCTCGAAGGATTGCTGGCGAAGTACAAGAAATAAAGCACGAGCAATAATATAAAAATCAGCCGCAAGTTTTTACGTTTGCGGCTGGTTTTTTTGATTGTTTTATTATTCGACGTAGTCCCTGAGCTTCTTGCTTCTCGTCGGGTGACGGAGCTTGCGCAGAGCCTTTGCCTCGATCTGACGGATGCGCTCACGGGTGACGTTGAACTCTTTGCCGACCTCCTCAAGGGTGTGGGGATGGCCGTCGGTGAGTCCGAAGCGCATCGAGAGCACGCGCTCCTCACGGGGAGTGAGGGTCTTGAGCACATGGGCAAGCTCCTCCTTGAGCAGAGTCGCCGAAGCGGCGTCTGCCGGGGCGGGAGCATCGTCATCGGGGATGAAGTCGCCGAGATGGCTGTCCTCCTCCTCGCCGATGGGAGTCTCAAGGGAGACGGGCTCCTGAGCCACGCGCATTATCTCGCGCACCTTGTCAACGGGCATATCGAGCACCTCGGCTATTTCCTCCGCCGTGGGGTCTCTGCCGTTCTTGTGCAGCAGCTGGCTGTTGGTCTTCTTGACCTTGTTTATGGTCTCGACCATGTGAACGGGGATTCTTATCGTCCTCGCCTGATCGGCTATGGCGCGGGTTATCGCCTGCCTTATCCACCATGTGGCGTAGGTCGAGAATTTGAATCCCTTTGTGTAATCGAACTTGTCAACAGCCTTGATAAGTCCGAGGTTGCCCTCCTGAATAAGATCGAGGAACTGCATGCCCCTGCCGACATAGCGCTTTGCGATGCTGACGACGAGCCTGAGGTTCGCCTCGGTCAGTCTGCGCTTTGCGGCGGGGTCGTTGTCGCCGATTCTGATGGCGAGTTCGATCTCCTCCTCGGGGGTGAGCAGCGGAACCTTGCCTATCTCCTTGAGATAGACCTTGACGGGGTCGTCGATAGTGATGTTCTTGTCATCAGTGACCCCTGCGGTGTCAGCGGTCGACTTGGGCGTCTCGCCCAGATCGAAGTTGACATCGTCCACATCCAGCATCGACAGGTCGTCGATTATCTCGATATTCTGCGCCTCGATAGACTCATAGAGCTTATCAAGATCCTCGATATCAAGATCCATGTCGACTATTACCGTGTCGATCTCCTGGGTGGTCAGTTTGCCTGCGGCTTTACCCTTTTCGATAAGGGCTTTCACCGCCGGTCTTTTTTCGATACCATCCATTACTTCTCTGTCTCCTTCTCTTTATGTTGCATATTGAGTCGGTCTTTTATGTCATGACCCCAAGCATGATATCAATCCTGTTTATCGGGTCTGAACAGCTTTGCGAAATCGTCGTCGCTCAGTTCGGAGGCTTTTATGCTCTCCGGCTTATTTTTTTCCTCTTTGAGTATTTTTATACAGTCGGCGCACTCTTCGACGGTGTTGCTCAGCTGAGCCGCAGAGCGGAATATACGCTCGACCTCGTCCATCTCATCGGGAGTGAACTCGGACGAGAGGAAATACGGTTCGGTGTTGCCGCCCTCGTCAAGGCGCGAAAGAATGACTGAAAAGATGCGTCTGTTGAGCGCGGTAACAAAATAATCCGCAGACAGCTCGTCCTTGAGCTTGTTATAGAAATCCGGGTTCCGCATGAGCGAGGCTATCAGCGTCTCCTCCGCCTTTGCGGCGCGCAGATGCTGGGAGCGCTCCGGGTTCTTTGTGTTCTGTCCGTTTATCAGCAGGCGCTTCTGATCCTGCTCGCGCTGAGCCATGCGGCGTTTTCTGAGCCCCTCGCGCTTATTATATTTCACCTGCGATTCGATAGCGAGCTTGTCCACGCCGAACTCATTCGCAAGGCGCGAGGCATAGACATCGACTTCGACAGGGCTCGGTATCCCCGCGAGCACCTCCGTCGCCGCGGAAAGATATTTCACCTTTCCGTCGTCGGTGGACAGGTCTATCCCCTGACGCGCCCGAAGGAGTCTGTACTCAGTGTCGTTCGCCGCGCCGTTTATGATATCGCGGAAGCGCTGAGCGCCGTATTTTTTGATTATCTCGTCGGGATCCTTGCCGCCGGTCAGACGCAGAACTTTTATCTCCATACCCGTGGTGCCGAATATTCCGAGCGCGCGGGCGGTAGCCTTCTGACCCGCCTCATCGGCGTCATACGAGAGGATTATCTCATCCGCATAGCGTGAGAGCAGATTCGCCTGCTCTTTTGTCAGCGCGGTACCGAGGCAGGCGACGGCATTTGTGAAGCCCGCCTGATGCAGGGCTATGACATCCATATAGCCCTCGGCGATAATAAGCTTGCCGTCGTTTCCTTTCTTTGCAAAATTCAATGCAAAGACGCCGTTGCTCTTTTTATAAACGAGCGTGTCCGAAGTGTTTATGTATTTCGGCTTCGAGTCGTCGAGCACTCTGCCGCCGAACGCTATAACATTGCCGCGCGGGTCGATTATCGGAAACATCACGCGGTTGCGGAAGTTGTCGTAATAAGATACTTTTCCGTTTTTGTCGCTGCGGCGCAGGAGATTCGCGCTCTCGAGCAAAATATCGTCAAAGCCCTGTTCATTGAGATGATTTTTAAGCGCGCGCCAATCGTCCGGAGCAAAGCCCAAGCCGAAGTGGCGGATAGTCTCCATAGTCAGCCCGCGGTCAAAGAAATAGTTGAGAGCATGTCTGCCTCTGTCGGTAAAGAGCTGCGAGTGAAAAAACTTCGCCGCCGCGCGGTTCGCCGCCAAAACGGCGGTGCGCTTTTTGGCGAGGGTATCGTCATAGCCGTCCTCCGGCAGAGCCATTCCCGCTCTGTCCGCAAGCTGCTTGACCGCCTCCATATAGTCGAGATTTTCCATTCGGCGCACGAATGTTATCACATCGCCGCCGACTCCGCAGCCGAAGCAATAGAAGCTACCGTTTTCGGGATAAACAGTAAACGACGGGGTCTTTTCGTTGTGGAACGGGCAGAGTCCGACAAGGTTCTTGCCCCTTCGGCGCAGGTTGACATAGGGAGAAATGACGCTCTCTATATCCGTATTTGCGCGCAGCTGTTCGAGAAAACTGTCGCTGAGTCTCATCCGTTCTCACCCCTTTCAATAATATATACGCAAAAAATCCTGTTTTCCCTACAAAGTTATCAAAAAATTTAAAAATTTTTGCGCTCGGCTTTGCATCAGATAAGTCGGCGTTAAACAAAGCGACGGCGAAAAGCGCCTTTGCACTCTCCGCCGCCGCTGCAATTTTCAATTCCTTTTTTTGAAAAGTTTACTTCGTTTTTCCGTCGTTCGTCTCGAGGAGCGTATTCTCCCTGAAAAACAGCGAGATGCACCAGATGCCTGCGAGCGCCACGAGCGTATATATGATCCTCGCGACTATCGATCCCTGGCCGCCGCATATCCACGCGACGATATCAAATTTGAACAGGCCTATGCTGCCCCAGTTGAGCGCGCCGATTATTACTAAAATAAGCGATATTCTGTCGATCATTTTTCTCACTCCTTTTGCGATTAGTATCGCCGGAGCGTCGGCTTTTATTCGCTCATAAACGAAATTTTGCAGTCCGAAAAATATTTACTTTTATGAACCTTGTCATTTTTGTCACAGAAGTTTGACATTTTTGTAACAATGCTAAAAAATGTATAAAACCGTTTTACAAAAAGAGTGAAAAACAATCTTATTTTTACAAAATATAAAATCCCCGGCTTTATTAATAAGATAAACTTTAAAATGTAATGATACAGGAGGGATCTTTGATGAAAGCGAAAATCGTTAAACGCACACTGAGCCTGATAACAGTTCTGGCGCTCATATTCACTCTCGCCGTGCAGGGAGCCGGTGCGATTCAGTCAGCCGATGTCAACAAATACCCCTATGTATATGTCCACGGTCTTTTCGGCTGGGGCGCAGACGAGGGAATCGACGACACGCTCCCCTACTGGGGCTCGGCATCATGCTCGCTCATGGACGAGCTGAACAAGCTTCACTATGAAAGCTATGCCGCATCCGTCGGCCCGATGTCGAGCAACTGGGACAGAGTATGCGAGCTCTACGCACAGATAACCGGCACTCGCGTTGACTACGGCAAGGCGCACTCCGAGAAATTCAACCACAGCCGCTACGGCAGAACCTACACAAAGCCCATGATTGAGGGCTGGGGCGAGCCAGACGCGGACGGCAATATAAAGAAGATAAATCTCGTCGGTCACTCGTTCGGCGGCGCGACGGTCAGAACGCTCACGGCTCTGCTCGCATACGGCAGCGAAGAGGAGCAGGCGGCAACCTCACCCGATGATATCTCCCCGCTGTTCACCGGTGGCAAGGGCAACTACATAAACTCCGTCACAACGCTCTGCGCCCCGCACAACGGCACGACGCTCGCATACATCATCGACGGCATGAACATGGCCGAACTGGGCAAAGCGGCATGCTACGCCTACGCCGGCTTAATGGGTCGCTCGAAGCTCAACGGCTATGTTGACTTCCACCTCGAGCAGTTCGGTCTGACCCCCATACCGGGCGACGGCTCGACCCCCGAGGAGGCGTTCATAAAGGCTTTCATGACTATCATGACCCACACCGACACCGCGGCGGACGATATGTATCCCGAGAGAGCCGAGGAGATAAACAAGCTCTCAAAGCCGGTAGACGGAGTCTACTATTTCTCCTATTCGTATCAGACCACGCGCAAGACGCTTGCGGGAACCCAGGTTCCGAAGATAAAGACGCTCGTTGTTCTGCGCCCGTCAGCCACTCTTCTCGGCGCATACTCGAAGAACCTGTTCTCCGACTACAAGATAGACGCATCGTGGCTTCCGAATGACGGACTTGTAAACGTCGTATCGGCGCGCTACCCGTTCACCGACGAGCATGAGGACTACACCCCCGGCATGGAGCTCGAGACCGCCAAATGGTACGTCATGCCCACGCGCGAGGGCGACCACGGCACGGTCATCGGAATGCAGAGCACAAAGAGACAGACGCTCAGCTTCTACTACGAGCTGACCGATCTTATAGAGAACCTGCCCGTAACGGATTGATAAACCCGCAGGGAACAAATAATATGTATGTAACCCCCAATCGCAGCTGCTGCGGTTGGGGGTTGTTTTGTGATGGAGATATAAATTTGGATTTGCGAGCAGTTTCAATCATGGCTCCCCGCAGGGGAGCCGGCACGGCAAAACCGAGAGTGAGGGGTTATTGCACAGATTCGCCCGCTTTGTCTTGACTTTTTGTCTCTCAATGTTCTTTGTAGGGTGCGGCGACTCGATGCACCGCTGCCACCGTAGGCGGCACAGGTGACAAGCCGCAAAGCAGAGAGCGCATTACAAGACACGGGCGAAACAACAGATTTACAATGATGCTGACGCGTCAAAGGGTCGTCGAGTCGCCGACCCCTACAGAGCGGATAGTCACAAATTACTACATAAACCGCGGGCGGATGATATCCGCCCTACACAATCGTGTCAATTTACAATATTAAAATTGTTTGCCTGACGGCGGCTTCACCCTCACAGATCCAAAGTCCTGCGGCAAGCGGCAAAAATCCTGCCCAAGCAGAATCGTGCGGGCAGGATTTTTATTATTGCGTATAGGCTTTATTGTTCGTTATCTCTCAGAAAATCTCTGACTTCAAGCAGGTTGGTGAATTTTTTCCAGAGTACATTTTCTGTCTCCTCATCTGCCTGCCAGAGGTCGGGCACCATTATCACGCGGCATCCGGCGTTATGCGCAGCCCACAGACCGTTGCGTGAATCTTCGAGAGCTATGCAATCATTTGGGCTTTCGCCGAGCAGCTCGCACGCTTTGAGATAGATATCCGGCGCGGGCTTTGAGCGCGCCGCCATTTCGCCGCTGACTATTATATCAAACTTATCAGTTATACCCGCGCTTTCGAGGTTGCGCAGAACGGCTCTGCGGGTCGAGGACGAAGCTACTGCGGTCTTTATCCCTGCCGATTTCAGCCAGTCGAGCAGCTCATAAAGACCATATTTCACGGGAACTTTGTTGTGTTCATAAAAATTATCGGTGAATTCCCTGCCGTAGCGGCGCATGGCCTCGGTATCGACATCGCTCCCGAACTCCTCGCGCCATATCTCGTCCGCGCGCTCGGCTGTCACGCCGAGGGTCTTCATGACCATATATCCCGCCTTGCCGAGTCCCATCTTTTCGCCCGCGTAGTCCCACGCCGCCATTGCGAGGCGTTCGGTATCAAACATCAGTCCGTCCATATCGAAAACAGCAGCTTTTATTTTCACAGGGGCACCTCCGGGTAAATCTTCTTTGGATTCGGGCTATGAAGCACTCGCCACACATCATGGGCATAAGCCGGCTTAATAAAGAAAGCACTTGCTAAAGCAAGTGCTTTTTTCTGGCTGGGGAATAGGGATTCGAACCCCAACAAACAGAGTCAGAGTCTGTCGTGCTACCGTTACACAATTCCCCAATATCAAACTCCGAACAGGTTTTCTCTCACCTGCGAGTCAATATTATACACACTCTCAGTCCCTCTGTCAACCTTTTTTCAAAATTTTTTCGCCCGTGATGAAAGTTTTTTATTTTAGCTTTGATGAAGCGGCGGAAAAGCGGTCGACACGACTGGATTTTATTTTATGCAGATATTGATTTTTCATACACACTGTGCTATTATATCAAGGCAATGCAGGTGTAGTTCAATGGCAGAATGTCAGCTTCCCAAGCTGAACACGGGGGTTCGATTCCCCTCACCTGCTCCACACTCCCGGATGCTTGTGCGTTCGGGAGTTTTATTATATTCCGACAAAAAGACCCGTCTGGGATAACCGGACGGGTCGATTTTTGTTTTATTACACAAGAAGCATACGGTCGTTATCGAGCTCTTTGCCCGCGTTCTCTTTGAACTTGCCGAGCAGATCCTGAACAGTGAGCTTTGACCTCTCCTCCCCTTCGGCGTCGAAAATTATGTTTCCGCCGTGCATCATTATCGTGCGATTCCCGAGTTCGAGAGCCGACTGCATATTGTGCGTTATCATAAGGCAGGTGAGATTATTCTCGCTGACGATGCTCTTTGTGAGCGCAAGAACTTTTTCAGCCGTCGCGGGGTCGAGCGCCGCGGTGTGCTCATCGAGAAGCAGAAGCTTCGGCGGATTGAAAGTTGCCATCATGAGCGTCAGAGCCTGTCTCTGACCGCCGGAGAGCAAACCGACCGGCTGACTCATTCTGTCCTCAAGTCCCATCTCAAGCAGGGCGAGCTTATCTCTGAAAAGCTTCTTATCGCCCTTCGAGACTCGGCTCAGCCAGCCGCCGTGACCTGCGGCAAGGGCTAAATTTTCTTCTATCGTCATGCCGGGCGCGGTGCCGCGCATCGGATCCTGAAAAAGTCTGCCGATGCTCTTGGCGCGCTTATGCTCGGGCATGAGAGTGATATCTTTTCCGTCGAGCGAGATGCTGCCGGAATCGGTTATAAAGCTGCCGGCGATGGCATTGAAAAGTGTTGACTTGCCCGCGCCGTTCGCGCCGATGACCGTTATAAAATCACCCTCGGCGACGCTCAGGGAAAGATCGTCTATCGCCTTTTTGGCGTTCGCCGTGCCGGGATTGAAAGTTTTCGAGATGTGTGATATTTCAAGCATCTGCTTTCCTCCTCCCCGAACGGGTCTGAATTCTGCGCTTTAAAAGCGGGAGCTGTTTTTTGAAATAGGGTGTTGCTATCGCCGCGATAACTATAACTGACGAGACAAATTTGAGCATGAACGCCGGCATATCAAAGCGCAGGGCGATTGTATAAATAAGCCTGAATATGAACGCGCCGAGCACCATGCCGAATATCCTCAGCGGCATCTTCTTTCTGCCGAGGAACACGCCGCCGATAAGCAGGGACGCGAGGGCAATAGTCACCATTCCGGTTCCGATATCGATGTTGACCGATCTCTGCGACTGGGCGAGCAGGCAGCCCGACAGCGCGGTGAACGAGTTCGCGACGCAGAGTCCGATTATTGTAGTAAACGCCGGATTGACGGACGAGGAGCGAACCATATCGGGATTATCGCCCGTCGCTCTTATTGCGAGTCCGAGGCGGGTTTTCAGGAAAAGTCCGAGTATAACAGCAACCGCCGCGACGGCGATTATCGCCACGAAGAGCTTTGACTGCCTTGCCACGGGAGTTCCCTTGACGAGCGCCGCCATTTTGGTGAACACAGTGTCCGTTTTATTCATATTGAGTATCGACGAGCCGCTCATGACAGCGATATTTATTGAATAGAGTCCCGTATTTACGATTATTCCGGCGAGCAGGCTGTTGATGCCCATTTTCGTCTGGAGTATCGCCGTTATAAAGCCCGAGGCTATTCCCGCCGCCATTGCCGCGACTATTGACAGATACGGATGACCCGCTATCGCGACCACCGCGCCGACCGTTGCGCCGAGCGTAAAGCAGCCGTCGGTCGAAAGATCGCAGACATTGAGCATCGAATAGCTCAGGAACAGTGCAAGCACCGTGAGCGAGGTTATAAGTCCCAGCTCGAGCGCCGACTGGCCGAGTGAAAATATCGAATCCAAAGACATTGTGTTTCCTCTTTCCTGCTTTATTGAGCCGCCCGGGAAGCAGTGCTCCCCGGGGACTGATTGAATCTTATTTTACATCGTCGAAGCTCTCGGCGGTGGTGATGCTCTTGACTTCGGTGCACTTGGGAGCAAAGAGCTTCGAGACTTCGTCAAAGTTATAGCCGAGCTTTGCGCAGATTTCGGTGTTTATTGTTGCGGTGCCGTTATCGAACATGAGCACGGGGGTGGTTGCGGGGTCTTTGCCGTTTATCATGATATCGATTATCATATTTGCGGTCTCAACGCCGAGCTTTGCGTAGTCAACGCCGTAGCCGAGGAAAGCTCCGTTGAGGGCGAAGGAATCAGCGCCCGCATACTGCGGGATCTTTGCGTCCGCGAAAATCTCATATATGGAGAGCTCGGACTTCATTATGGTGTTGTCGGTGGGAGTGAACACTGCCTGAACGCCGTCGGAAACAAGTGCCTTTGCGGCGAGGGTGACTTCGTCAACAGTCGTGCCCGTGCGCTCTATCACTTCAATGCCCTTGGCCTCGAGATACGCCTTCGCGTCGGCTATCGGCTTAGTCGAGGAATCCTGACCGACATCGTAGAGCAGACCGACCTTCTTTATATCAGGGTTCTTGAGAAGAATGAGGTCCATTATGGCGTTGGTGTTGAGATAATCGGAGGTTCCGGTAATCTGGCCGCCGGGTGCGTCGAGGGACTCGACAAGCTTTGAGCCGAGGGGATCGCTGACTGCGGAGAACACTACCGGGATATCGCTGTTCTCGGTCTCGACCGCAGCCTGCATGGCGATTGCGACCGGGGTCGCGACGCCGACCATAAGATCGACCTTGTCAACGATGAAGTTCGAGATTATCTGGTTCATAACAACAGAGTCGCCGTTGCAGTTGTCATATTTGACTTCGATCTCCACGCCCTTTTCGGCGGCGACGGAAGCGAGCTGCTTTTTGATGTTATCGACTATCTGATTGAGCGAGGCGTCATCGACATAGTTACAGATGCCGACGGTGTATTTCTTCTTTGTATCTCCGTCCTTTTTGCCGCAGGCGGCAAAGCAGGTAACTGCGAGCATAAGTGCGAGTACAAGTGCAATTATCTTTTTCATTGTATTTCTTCCTTTCGGTAATTGATAAAAATTTTTGAGCTAAACTAAGAATCGAAAATATCACAGGCGCGGCATGCGCCAAAGTTTACTCAACAAAAACATAACTATCTCCTCCGAAATAAAAAAACTCCTGTCCCTGCAATAATGCTGGGACAGGAGATATTATCATCCTGCGGTGCCACCCGGCTTGACGCTTTTGCGTCCGCTTAGCGCGTACTGACATACGCTGACTTTTCTTCACGGAGAGTCCTGCTCCGGCGCACATACTTAAAGGATAACTTTTGTTCCGATTGCCCTTAGAAGTCCATTCAGGTTTCTTTCATTCTGCCGCAATCCCACCGCCTGCGGCTCTCTTCGAGATGAGGGAGAAATCTTACTTACCCTTCTTCAACGGTTTACTGAATTGTAACACTCTGTGCTTTTGTTGTCAACACATTTTTTCACTTTTGTTTCAAGAACCAGTTTTCTTGTAGGTTATGGACGCGAAATCCGACAAAATTCACAAAATCCGTCGCCCTCTTGCTAAATGGTATGCCGCGAAGAGTGCCTGTGTGACCAAAAAGGCGAATAGACAATATATTAAATATGGGATGTCTTTGCGCGCCCGCAAAACGGACGCCCTGCAAATTTTACCCAACGGAGGCCTTTTATGAACAACGAAGATATAGTCTCGCTCATGGAGCGATACAAGAGAGAACTGCTCGAATTTGAAAAGCGCAACACGGCACCGGTATCCGCGCAGGAAAAGGCGGAATCTGAGCCCGTATCGGCGCAGCAGGAAAGCCAAGCCGAACAGGTTTCGGCGCAAATACATGAGGATGCAGAGCCTGTAAACGCGCCGGCGGCAGAGCCCGCAAAGGCGGTTTCGGCAAAGGCGGAGGAAAACGAAGCGGTGAGCGCCGCGGCGACAGTTACAATTCAACGGCAGACCAACGCTCAGAGGGAGAGTCAGATGCAGTTTGACGACGGCGCGGACACGGACAAATCCCAGTTCACACCCGAGCGCACGCAGGCGGCAGGGCGCGGAGACATCCCACAGCCGCGCACGATATTCGTCGACCCGCAGACGCTCAAAAACAAAAATCTCACCTTGACGAACACCCAGTCCGCGATGCAGAGGTTCGACGAATTCAAGGGCGAGTGCACCAAGCGCGGCATCCTGCGCATTGAGACCTACAGCTCGAACGGGCTCTATCCCGTCGGCAACAGCCGAGTGATAGTATACAAAGAGATAGACGGCGAAAAATATTATATATATGATTCGCACACCGATTCGAGCGGCATACTCGACAATCTCCAACTGCCCGCTCCCGACAAATCCCTGTCGGAGACAGAGCAGGGCTCGTGCGGGCTCGCGCCGTATGCGACATACGATATATTCGTCAGCCACCCGGGATTCATCAGCACATATCTTGAAAACGTTCCGATCTTCGACTCCACCGTTTCAATACAGTCGGTCGAAATGCTGCCGACGGTCAGCGGCGAGCAGAATCCGAATGTGATAAACGAATCGGTCTGAGGAGTGATACTATGGCAGCAGATACTCCCGTTATTCCCCAGACAATAACAGTCCACCTCGGCAGACCGAACGCGGCGGCGAGGAATGTCACTGTGCCGTTTACGGATTATCTCAAAAATGTCGCATCGAGCGAGATATATCCGACATGGCCGGAAAACGCGATACGCGCCAACATATATGCGCAGGCGTCGTTCGCGCTCAACCGCATATATACAGAGCACTACCGCAGCCGCGGCTACGACTTCGACATCACCAACTCGACCGCATACGACCAGGCATATATTGAGGGGCGCAGCGTGTTTTCAAACGTCGCGAAGATAGTCGACGAGCTTTTCAACAACTATGTTACAAAGGGCGACCAGGTTCAGCCCTATTTCACGCAGTACTGCTCCGGGCGCGAGGTCACCTGCGACGGGCTCTCGCAGTGGGGCACGGTCACGCTCGCGAATCAGGGCTATACGCCATACCGCATACTTCAATATTACTACGGGAACGACGTCAATATAAAGACGGCGCCCGTCAAGAATATCCGCGAATCATATCCCGGCAGGGCTCTGCGCCTCGGCGACATATCGGAGGATGTCAGGATAATCCAGCGCCAGCTCAACCGCATCGCGCGAAACTATCCCGCCATTCCGCGCATTCCCTCCCCCAACGGAATATTCGACACGGCGACGCGCGAATCGATCAGAAAGTTCCAGAGCCTATTCAACCTCACCGTTGACGGCATCGTCGGCAAGGCGACATGGTATAAAATAAAGCAGCTCTATGCCGGAATACTAAGACTCGGCGAGCTATACAGCGAAGGACTGAGGCTGACCGACGTCGAGCGGCAGTTCAAGACTGTCATAAAACGCGGCGACAGAGGGCAGGATGTGAGCACGATTCAGTATTTCTTGAACTTTATCGGCAACTTCACAAACAACATCCAGCCCCCGGCCGTGGACGGCATTTTCGGCCAGGGCACATACAACAGCGTTGTGCAGTTTCAGCGGCAATACGGCCTTGCGTCGGACGGCATTGTCGGGCGCGACACATGGAACAAGCTGCAGGCTGTATATAATGATATCCTGCGAACCTTCCCCGGCGAATTTTCAATCTATGATCAATATGCGCGTTTTGCATATCCCGGCTACAATCTGCTCCGCGGCAGCACGGGCAGTGCAGTGAGGAATCTTCAGGAATATCTCCAGGTTCTCGCGCGCGGCGTCGAGAGCGTGCCGTATGTTGCGGCGGACGGCATTTTTGGCCCCCAGACGGAGGCGGCGGTCAAGGCGGCTCGGCGATATTTCGGGCTGACCCCGAACGGCGTTGTCGGTCCGCTGCTCTGGTATGCGATAGCGGAATACTATTATTACAACGTATAATCCCGACAAAAACGGAGATGATATACGGCGTGAAACAATTGCCGTATATCATCTTTTCTTTTTAAGGGCGGGATATTCATATGGAAAAGCAGACTTTTTCGGGGAACTACGAAGCCGACATTGCATCGCTCAATCTGCGGCTGCGCGTGAGCGAGAGCTTTGACCTCGTCAGCCGTCAGATAATGATCGGCAGCCACCGCGCCATGCTGTGGTTCATCGACGGATTTATAAAAGACGGGCTGATGGAAAAAATCATGAGCTTCATGATGAACGCGGACGAGAAGAAGCTTAAAACTGTCTGCACAACGCGCGAATTTGCCGACGCGTTCGTGCCCTATGTCGAGACCGAGGTCGTAAACGACTTCGACAGGTTTGAGACTTTTCTCTTCTCGGGCGCGTTGGGCATGATAGTTGACGGATTCAAAGAAGCTATAATTATAGATGTGCGGACTTATCCCGCGCGAAGCGTGGACGAGCCTGAAAACGACAAAGTGCTTCGAGGCTCGCACGACGGCTTTGTCGAGACGCTGATATTCAACACCGCGCTCATACGCCGCAGGGTCAGGGACACGAAGCTCACGATGTATTTGACGCAAGTGGGAACGAGGTCGAAAACAGATATTGTGCTCTGTTATCTTGAGGGCACGGCCGACCCCAAGGAGGTCGAAAAGATAAAGAAAAAGCTGAATTCCATAGACATAAACGCGCTGACCATGGGGCACGAGAGCCTTGCGGAATGTCTTATACCAAAGCAGAGGTTCAATCCCTTTCCGAAGGTGCGTTACACCGAGCGCCCGGACAGCGCGGCGGCGAGCATATATGAGGGCAGTCTGCTGATAATCACAGACACCTCGCCCTCGGTTATGATAATCCCGACGGGCGTGTTCGACTTTTTGCAGGACACGAACGATTTCTATTTCCCGAGCCTTATCGGAAGCTATCTGAGAATCGTCAGGATGATAGTTTTCCTGCTCGCTCTGCTTTTAACGCCCGTGTGGTTTCTGCTGATTCAAAATCCAGAATATATCCCGCCGTGGCTCGACTTCATAAAGATAGAGCACCCGACGAGCGTGCCCGTCATAATGCAGCTGCTGATAATCGAGATAGTCATAGACGCATTAAAGCTGGCGTCGCTCAACACTCCGAATGCGCTGAGCAACTCGTTCAGCGTCATAGGTGCGCTCGTGCTCGGCGAATTTGCCATTGCCGCGAAGTGGTTCACGGCGGAGGTCGTGCTCTATATGGCGTTCGTCGCGATAACGAACTTCGCCCAGCCGAGCTATGAGCTCGGGTATGCGTTTAAACTCTGCCGCATGATGATACTGATACTGACGGCAATATTCAACCTCTGGGGCTTCATTGCGGGGCTTGTGATAACCGCTCTGTTGATCTCGTTCAATAAGACCGTCAGCGGGCGCTGCTATCTCTATCCCCTCATTCCGTTTAACGGCAGGGCACTGACATCGCTTCTGCTGCGAAAGCCGATAACCAAAAGCAAAAACTGACAAAAATCGTTCCTCTAAAAATAATATCCGCGCATATTGCAATGGGCTCGCTCTTTTGATATAATTATATCGAATCGAAGCAATTTCGCTTCGGTCAATATATCAAAGGAGGAGCCTGTTTTGCCGGAATACACAATGCTTATATTATGGATAGCGCTGCTCATAGCGTTCATCGTTGTTGAAGCCGCGACCGTCCAGCTTGTCACGATCTGGTTCGCCGTTGGTGCGGCGGCGGCTCTGATATCGGAGCTTTGCTCGGCGCCCGTCTGGCTTCAGTGGGTGATTTTCGCGGCAGTGTCGCTCGTCGCGCTTGCGGTGACCCGTCCGCTCGTCAAGAAATTTTCAAAAAAGCGCGTTCAGCCGACCAACGCTGACAGATACATAGGTCTCGAGGGAATAGTCGAGGAGACTGTTGACAACACCGAGGGCACCGGTATAGTGAAGGTCGAGGGCTCGACCTGGACGGCAAGATCGTCCGACGGCAGCCGCATTGAAAAAGGTTCAAATATCACCGTTGACAGAATCGACGGCGTTAAACTTATGGTTTCAAAACACTAAAGGAGGATTATTATGGGACCTGTAGCAATCGGAGTAATCATCGGCATAATCGTGCTCGTGCTCGTTATTGTCGTGCTCAACATCAAGATAGTGCCGCAGTCCAAGGCCTATGTCATCGAGCGCCTCGGCGCATATTCGACCACATGGCAGACCGGCATCCACTTCAAGATACCTTTCGTTGAGAAAGTATCGAAGACCGTCTCCCTCAAGGAGCAGGTTGTGGATTTCCCGCCCCAGCCCGTTATCACAAAAGATAACGTCACGATGCAGATAGACACGGTCGTTTTCTTCCAGATAACCGACCCGAAGCTCTATGCATACGGTGTGGAGCGCCCGATATCCGCTATCGAAAATCTCTCGGCAACAACGCTGAGAAACATCATCGGCGAAATGGAGCTTGACCACACGCTGACTTCGCGCGATGTCATCAACGCAAAAATCAGAGTTATCCTCGACGAAGCCACCGACGCATGGGGCATCAAAGTAAACCGCGTTGAGCTCAAGAACATTCTTCCCCCGCCCGAGATTCAGGACGCGATGGAGAAGCAGATGAAGGCAGAGCGTCAGCGCCGTGAGGCAATTCTGCGCGCAGAGGGAGAAAAGGCGAGCAAGATTCTCGTTGCAGAGGGTCAGAAAGAGAGCCAGATACTCGCCGCAGAGGGTGACAAGCAGGCCGCCATTCTTCACGCAGAGGCTGTCAAGGAAGCGAAGATTCGCGAGGCAGAGGGTGAGGCGCAGGCTATCGTCGCCGTTCAGGAGGCTCAGGCGAAGGCTATCGCCCTGATAAACGAAGCCGCCCCGAAGGACGGTTATCTGACGATAAAGAGCCTTGAAGCATTCGCAAAGGCTGCGGACGGCAAGGCGACGAAGCTCATCATTCCGAGCGAGCTTCAGTCCCTCGCGGGACTCGCGGCGAGCGCAAAGGAGATTTTCTCCGCCGACGCCGCAGAGGACGCAGAGCAGAAATAAGTTTATAAAAAGCGCAGAGAGTCGGTAAAACGGCTCTCTGCTTTTTTGTTTTAACAAAATAAAAAGAGCCGCCGAAGCAGACAGCTCAAAAAATTTTTCTTGTCTTTTCGTGTTTATATTACCACAAAAACGCCGATTTGTCAAGTCTTGTAATCCCCTGCCCCGTGTGGTATTAAGTATACGGAGGTGTTTTGAAATGAACAACATGACTGCACTGGTGAGCTGTTTTGCGCGGTATTACCTCACGAAAACTGACGAAGCAAAGATCTTTGACGACCCGCTCGCGGGAGAGATTCTGAGTGAAAGTGAAAAGAACGCGATAGCGGAAAACATGAAAAACGGCATCGCATTTTTTGACCCGAATTACAGTGGCGGCGACCCGCTCGGGCGCGTTATGAACGGATTTATCGCGCCGAGTGTAATCGCGCGCTCCGCATTTTGCAAGCGGCATATGGAAAACGAGATAAGACTCGGCGCGCGGCAATATGTCATCGCCGCCGCGGGCTACGACACATCGGGATATAAAATTGACAGAGATATCAAAGTATTCGAGCTCGACCGCCCCGAGATGATTGAAGACAAGGTAAGACGCATTGACGAAGCTGGAATCGACCGCAAAAATATCAGCTATGTCGGCTGCGACCTCGGCAAGAGTTTTATCCCCGCTCTGCTAAATGCGGGATATGACCCTAAGGAGAGGAAATTTTTCAGCCTGCTCGGCATAAGCTTTTATCTGACCCAAGATGAGTTCGCACGCTGCGTTAAAATCCTGTTTGAAAACTCGGCGAGCGAAAGCGCGCTCGTGTTCGACTTCCCGAATGACCGGGACTGCACCCGGGAGCAGAAGAACAGACTGCTTGCCGGCGGCGCGAGCGAAGAGATGAAAGCGCGATACTCACACACGGATATTGAGCGCATCGCGGGAGAAGCGGGCGCGCTCATCTATGAGCTTGCGGACAGCGGCGATATTGACCGCGATTTTTTCAAGGCGCACAACGAAATGAAAAATGCAGAACCGATACTCGCCCCCGAGGGAGTCAGCTATTGCCTGATGGTCAAAAAGGACGGGCAGTATTGATAAAAAAGTATTGATAAAGCGCGTTTTTTTGTTGCGTAATAAGCCGGAATGTGATAATATATTGTCGATGAAATATTCAATTCTTTGTTGGAGGCAATTATATGGATCAAAGATTACAGCCCTTATTCACTCCGTGGAAGATCGGCAACTGCGAGATCAAGAACCGCATCGTGCTCACGAGCATGGGCGGCACCGACCTCTTCGGATGGATGGAGAAGAACCACTTCGATAAAGACGGCGCACGCTTTATCATGGAAGTCGCGAAGAACAACGCGGGTCTTGTTCTCCCCGGATGTCAGCCGGTCTACAACCCCATGTTCGGCCAGTGGCTCCACAAGAACAAGAAGATGTATGCCGACCTCAAAAAGTGGACTCCCGAGCTCCACAAGACCGGCGCGAAGCTCTTCGTTCAGCTGACCGCAGGCTTCGGCCGCTCCTTCACCATCAGCGAAATGATGGAGAAGCTCTACACCAACCCCGCGCTGAGAGTCCTCAGCAAGCCCTTCATGGATCTCGACAAGATCACGGCTTCCGCGAGCCCCTCGCCCAACCGCTGGTCTGATAAAGTTCCCTCGAGAGAGATGACCAAGGCTGAAATCAAGGAGTTTGTCAATGCGTTCGCAGAGAGCGCAAAGATGCTCAAGGACGCAGGCGTTGACGGCGTTGAGGTTCACGCAGTCCACGAGGGCTATCTGCTCGACCAGTTCACCCTTAAATATGTCAACAAGCGCACCGACGAATACGGCGGCTCGTTTGAGAATCGCTATCGTTTCGCAGTCGAGGTAGTTCAGGCTATCAAGAAAGCCTGCGGCGACGACTTCCCGGTCTCCCTGCGCTACAGCATAATTTCCAAGACCAAGGGCTTCCGTCAGGGCGCGCTCCCGGGCGAGGCCTATACCGAAGTAGGACGCGACATGGCAGAGTCCGAGAAGGCTGTCAAGTATCTTCAGGATGCCGGTTATGACTGCCTCAACTGCGACAACGGCACATACGACGCATGGTACTGGGCTCACCCGCCCATCTACATGCCCGAGAACTGCAACCTCGAGGATGTTGAATACATCAAGCAGTTCTGCGACATTCCCGTTATCTGCGCCGGCCGCCTCGATCCGAGAGTTGCCGCGGACGCGATAAAGGAAGGCAAGCTTGACGGCGCAGGATTCGCGCGTCAGTTCCTCGCCGATCAGGAGTGGGTCACGAAGATGATGAATGACGAGGAGGATGACATCCGTCCCTGCATTCTCTGCCACAACGGCTGCTTCAACATGTGCCACTACAAGGGCGTGCCCAACGACCAGGAGCTTTCCGACAGCCTGCATCTTTCCCGCTGCGCTATCAACGCCGAGACGATGCAGTGGAACAAGCACTACATAAAGAAGACCAACTCGCCCAAGACCGTCCACATCGTCGGCGGCGGCATCGGCGGCATGGAGGCTGCCCGTGTGCTCAAGCTCCGCGGACACAATCCGATAATCCACGAGAAGAGCGACGTGCTCGGCGGAACATTCATCCCCGCGAGCGCAGAATCATACAAAGGCAAGCTCCGCGACCTGCTTGACTGGTACAGACGCCAGATGACGAAGCTCGGCATCGAAGTCAGACTCAACGACGAGATAAAGGACATCGCGGCGTTCGGCAGCGATCCCGTTATCATCGCGACCGGCTCGACCCCGAGACTCCTCAGAAGAGTTCCCGGCTACGAGAAGATGATCGAGGGCTGCGACTACCTCAACGGCGCAGAAGTCGGCAACACCGTTGCTGTTATCGGCGGCGGACTGACCGGATGCGAAATAGCCTACGAGCTCGCTCTCCAGGGCAAGAATCCGATCATTGTCGAGATGAAGGACGACCTTATCAGCCAGACCGGCGTCTGCCTTGCAAACTCCTCTTATCTCAGAGAGTGGTTCGCCCTGCACAAGACTCCCGTCTATCTTGAGACGACACTCAAGGAAGTCAAGGACGGCTCTATCGTCTGCACCGGCAAGGACGGCAAGGACATCAGCATCGACTGTGACTCCGTCATCAGCTGCGCGGGCTATATCCCCGCTCCGCTTGCCGAGAAGTCCGGCAACGTCCACCTCGTCGGCGACTGCCTTGCAATAGGCAACCTCCGCTCCGTCGTGTGGCGCGCATATGATGTTGCGATGAAGATCTGAGTTAAACAACAAACAGCAAAGCTGCAATTCACGGTTTTATCCATGGATTGCAGCTTTCTTTTTATATCACATTTGTTTATCAGCCCACGCAGGCGATAAGATCCTTGACTGTCTTGGCGGTGAGTATCGCCCTCTCGGAAATCTTCACCCCGAATGTGTTTTCCATATCCGACGCGACGCTCATAAGGTCGAGCGAACTCAGACCGATATCGGTTCTGAGGTTCGCCTGCTCGGTAATTTTGGCAGGGTCGATATAGACATATTCGCAGATTATTTCGGCAATCTTTTCAAGCATAACTGTCTCTCCTTTTTAAGATTAAAGTATATCGAGTATCTCGCCGAGCGTTCTGTCGGGGTTCTCCGCGCCGAGAAGCAGGGCTCGAACGGTCTTTTCATGCAGAGCTTTTATATGCTCAGAGGTTATCATATTCGTGCGGTGCATATACGAAAATTTGAAGCAGCCGCTGTGCGCGTCGTACATTGCGAAGCTGTAGAGCGGCATGATGTATCTGCCGAGGCTGTAGCCCGTGAACTCATAGTCCCAACCGTTCATCGTGTCTTTGCCGAGCGGGAACCACGAGAACATCATCGAGGACGACGCGGCTACCGGGCTGTAATCAAACAGCTTTCTCACAAGCTCGCGGCACTCGAGATAGGGGTAATCCATGTGCCTGAACAGGGTCATCTGAAGCTCCGCCATCTTGTCGAGAGCCTCACTGAAGGTCAAACTCTCGGGCAGGACTATTCTCCACGGGAGGGGCTCGGCAAGCGTGCCGCCGGAGCGCTTCTCGCTGAGGGTTCTGCGGCGGGTGCAGAGGGTGACGAAATAAGAATCGTTCGTTCTGTAGTTTATCTTCGAGATATGCAGGCGCATTGCAAGCTGGACAAGGCACTCGGGGCTGACGCCGCTCGACTGAATGAATGCGAGTATCTTGTCACTGTCCTCTTTCGAGACATCGTATCTTGCAAGCTCCGCCTTGTCGTGTATCGGGTCGAAGCAGGACGGTGCTCTGAGGGACGGATCGTGCTTTCTTTTGCGCTCTTTTTCGAGCAACTCGGGGCCGTGAACTCCGGCATAGAGCGGATCGCCGTCCTTGAGGAAAAACTGAGTATAGAACTCCTCTTCCTCTTTCATCTTCTTTTCGTCCGCGACTATGGCGAGCTCTTTTCTTATCGTCTTTTTGTATTCGCCGAGCGGACGCGGCATGGGTTTGCCGTTTTTCAGGTGGTCATAGACTCCGAGCAGATCGGAGAAGAACACAAAGACCGCCGCGGCATCCATGCACAGATGGGTGATGTTGATATATATTCCGTAGCCGCCGTCGAACGAGCGGAAGAATATAATGCGAAAATCCTCGCCTTTCAAATGCCGTATGGGTCTGCGCGCATCAGCGGTGAGATAAGCCTGCTGTTCCTCTTCGGTCGAAAAGGTCACGACCGGCACATCGTCAACAACATATTTGTCAAGGAAATACTGATAGAACTCCCCGTGTTCTTTATAAAAGCGCAGCCTCATGCAGTCGTTGCGCTCTATCTCTATATTCAGCGCTTTTTTGAGCACATCGAAATCTATCGGCGTGTGCGTGACTATCGACATGGGTATCTGAATGACCTGCTTGTGAAAGAAGCTGTATTTGAGCATGAAGTTTATCATCTTCTGCGAGGGAATGAGCTCAAATACCTCTGTTCCTGCCTTCGGTTTCATTTTTCTCTCCTTCTCAGCCCACAACGGTTTCTTTTCTCTTTATTTTGCCGCTCGAGGTCTTTTCAAAAGGCTCATCGCGGAATCTCAGCTCCGAGACAAAATGCGAGGTCTTTGCGCCCGCGTTTATCTCGTCCATGCGGCGCTCTATCTCGGCGGGGATATCCTCTATCCCCTCCTGCTTCGCGTGCTCGAAATCGGGATATATCTCGGCGACGATGCGGTCGTTTTCGCCGTAAACCACGACCTCGTCAACTATATTCAATTTTTTGAACTTCTTCTCAATCGCCTCGGGAGAGACATTTTCGCCGCTCGAAAGGATTATCAGATTCTTGACTCTGCCGGTGATGAACAGCTGCCTGTCCTCGGTGACATAGCCGATGTCGCCCGTCCTGAACCAGCCGTCCTCGGTGAACATCTGCGCCGTCTCCTCGGGCATTTTATAATAGCCGAGCATAATCGTCGGAGTCTTTATCTGGATCTCGCCGTTTTCGGTGCGGACATCGCAGATATTTATAACCCTGCCAACGGACTCGGTAGAAACGCCTCTGTCGGGCACGGAAATGCGGCAGCCGACCTCGGTCATGCCGTAGCCCTGGCGGAGCATTATGCCGAGCTTGTCATATTCCTCGACGAGCAGCGGATCGAGATATGCGCCGCCCGAAACTATCCAGTTGAGGTTCTTGCCGAGCACGATTTTTGCCGCCTCGGCGGGAGTGATATCCGGATTTTTCGCCGCGGTTATTTTTATGCGCTGGAGCAGATGCTGAGCTATCATCGGAACGACGCGCATGGCGTTGGGCTCAAAGCGTTGAAGATTCGGGACGATATCGCTGAGATTGCCGTTGAGGCAGACCTGAACGCCGTCGCACAGGTTTTTCAGATAGTCGCCCGAGAAGCAGTAGATATGGTGCATCGGGAGCACCGAGAGGGTCGAGGTACGCTCGCTGAAAATATTAATATATTCTTTGTACATGATGTTGCCAACGAGGGCGTTGGTCGAGAGCATAACGCCTTTTTTGACCCCGGTCGTGCCGGAGGTGAATATTATGACCGCGCACTTGTCGGGATCGACTTCGTAGTCGGAGAGGGGCGCGTATTCGCTCGCCGCCGAATATTTTTCATAGATACCGGCGAAGAAGTTCTCGTCCGAGAGGTCGACCGCATGCTTTATCTTCGGGCAGTTTGCCATGACCTCGCCGACATTCTCGGAAAATGTGCTGTCATAGAGCACCATGTCGATATCCGCGCGGTCGAAAAGCTCCGACGCTTCTTTAGCGGATATATCGGGCGCAAACGGTACAACGACGCTGCCGCTCATGAGTATTCCGGTGATACAGGTTATGTACTCGTAGTTCGTCTTGCTGACAACGGCGACATGCATGCCATCTTTCGATATGCTTCTGATCCAGCGGCAGACCGCTTCGCTGTCCGTTTTGACGCGGACATAGCTGCGCTCTTCGACCGCGCCGTTTCGCACGAATTTTATGAATATCTCTTCTCCATACTTCTTCGCCGAAGCGCATAACAGCTGTCTGACGCTCGGCGTTGCATTTTTCTTTTCCATTTCTCCTCCGTGATGTTTCGTCATTTTGGCTCCGCCCCGCGCGGAATATATTTTCCGCTACAAAAGGGTAAAAGCCGAGATAAATTTAATTTATAACAGTGCATAAACAAAGTCAATATAAGGCGCGGTTAAGTTTGGTTAAAAAAAGTTAAATTTGTATTGCATTTATAAAGTTTAAATAAACGCCAAAAACGCAAAAAGCCGAAAGTGCTTATATATCAAGGCTTCCGGAGATAAAAAAGGCTGTTCCGAAACGGAACAGCCTGAAAATCACAATGTTATATTCTGTTTATTTTTTGACCTTTTTCGAGCGCAGGGCGAGCAGGATAATATGAAATATCAGCTCAGCCGCGGGGATTGCAAAAAGGATAGCAAAATAGAGCGTGTTGTTCGTTTTGAACGGCGCTGCGATGCCGAAGCTCGGCGGGAGGAAAGCCATCATCAGCGGATAGAACAGGCTCATGAGGTCATTGTAGAAGAAGCACATCATCAGCGCATAGGCGGAGCACACGAGCGAAATCGACCAGAACACCGTTCCGACGACAAGCGGACGCTTGTTCATGCGCTTGAAAACAATATAGACAAACGCCGCGAGCAGGAACAGACCAGCCGTTGCAAAGCCGGGCTTTCTGCTGCCCTTGCCGTCCATCATATGCGAAAAATTGAAAACGACGGAAAGTGCATAAGTTATTATAAGAATTATCGTCAGTATCACACTTTTGGGATCGTGCTTTTTCTTCATGGTGATGCTCCTTTTTACCGATATTTACAAAATAACTTTACAATATCCGGAGCGTTTTGTCAACACCGTTTTACTCGATTTTCAGCACATTTTCTATCATTATTTTTCCCGCGTCGCGCAGGTTTTCAAGCTGTTTTAGCGCCTCGGTGCACGCCTGGCGCAGAGCCTCGTCATCGCCTGAGTCGAGATATTCCCTGAGACTATTTATGTTTATCTCGATCTCATCCATCGAGCGGTGGACGAGCAGAATGTGCAGAATCCTTTTTGAATCTCTCCATTCGCTCTCGGCTTTATCAAGCGCCTGCTCCTCTCCCTCCCCGGCATCGACGGCGGCGAGCAGGGATTTGAGATCCGTTATCAGCTCACCGGTCTTTTTTGAAAATATGAACTGCGCACCGATGCTCATAGTCAGAGTCAGGGCGAGCAGAACAAGTGCCGTCGCAAAGCGTTTCATACTTTTTTCTCCTTTTCGACTATAACAGCGTTTTTGTCGCGGTCAACGGTCATTATCAGCACATCTTCGACCGTCAGCCCCTTTGCCATGAGCAGGCGTTTGAGTTCTCTGTCGTTCATGCTGCAGTCGTCGTAGTGCTCGCGTATCACTTTTCCGTCGCTGACGACAAGGCACGGCATGCCGGGATCTGGCAGCGATAGCTGCAAAGTCTTTGCGGTCAGCGCATTTTCATCGGGCTTGAGCATGACCGAGAGCTTGCCGTTCGTCTCAAGCACGGCATAGCCGACGGTCGAGATATCAAAAACATCCTTTTGCCGCAGCGCCGTCAGAAGATCGTCAACGGTATAGCGCAGGCGTTTTATCTCTTTTTGATCGATCTTGCCGTCGCGTATGACTGTCACAGCGTTGCCCTCGAGCAGTCTGCGCGCGCCGCGGCTCTTCATGGAGATAACCGAGCTGATTATCTCGAACGCCACGAGCAGAAGCACCGCGACTACGGAATTGAGCAGGGGTATATCCGTATCCTGCATGGGTATAGCCGCGATTTCGGAGAGCAGAATGGTTATAACAAGCTCCGACGGCTGAAGCTCCCCTATTTGCCTTTTTCCCATTATTCTGACCGCCGCAGTCGCAAGAACGTAAAGTATTAATATTCTCAATATCGTCAGAACCATTTTTCTTCCTCCGTCAACGCTATATACAGTAGTTTTTCTTATATTTGCCTGTTTATCCGATTGACTGAAAAAAGATTTATGTATATAATATGTGTGCAGTAAAAGCGGAAGTGATAATTAATGAAAAAATATATAATAGGTATAGACATCGGCGGAACAAAATGCGCCGTCCTGCTCGGCAGGACTCATGGCGGCGTCGAGGACATAATAACAGACAAACTTCGCTTCGAGACAAGAGTCTCGCGCGGCTGGCGTGCCGTGACCGCAGAGCTGCTCGACAATGTTGAAGAGCTGCTCAAAAGAAACGCGCTTTCTCCCGAGGATATCCTCTGCGCGGGCATAAGTTGCGGCGGTCCGCTTGACAGCAGGCGCGGCGTTATCCTCTCTCCGCCCAATCTCCCGGGGTGGGACTGCGTGCCTATAGTCGACATGATAGAGGAGCGGTTCAGGTTTGACGCTTATCTGCAAAACGACGCCAACGCCTGCGCGCTCGCCGAATGGAGGTTCGGCGCGGGAAAAGGACTGCGCAACATGGTTTTCCTGACCTTCGGCACGGGCATGGGCGCGGGGCTTATACTCGACGGCAGGCTATACAGCGGCTCGAACGACATGGCGGGCGAAGTCGGGCATATGAGAATCGCCGAGGACGGCCCCGTGGGCTACGGCAAGCGCGGCTCGTTTGAGGGCTTTTGCAGCGGCGGCGGAATAGGCCGTCTCGCGCAGTCTATCGCGAGAAAAACCATTGAAAACGGCGGGAGCACGCTCATGTGCGAGGACGCCGAGGGAATAGGACGCATAACGGCAAAAATCGCCGCCGAGGCAGCCGAAAACGGCGACGAAACGGCTATTGAAGTATATAAAATTTGCGGAGAAAAGCTCGGCGAGGGACTCGCAATAATCGCCGATATACTTGACCCGCAGGCTATAATAATCGGCAGCATCTTCGCCCGCTCGGGGCAGCTTCTCAGAGACAGCATGGAAAAAGCATTGCACCGCGAGGCTCTTAAGCAGACGGCGGAATGCAAAATAATTCCCGCAGGGCTCGGCGAAAAGATAGGCGACTTGGCGTCGCTTGTAATCGCGCTCGACGCCGCGGCAAACGGAGGAGAAACATGAACAGAGAAAAAGAAATTTTCGAAGAGCTCTTTGTCCGCTACCCCGCCCTCGCGAGTATAAGAGAGGATATAAAGCGCGCATATGACGTTATGTGCACCTGCTATGACCGCGGCGGCAAGCTGCTTATCTGCGGCAACGGCGGAAGCGCGGCGGACGCGCAGCACATAGTCGGCGAGCTGATGAAGGGCTTTCTGCTCACAAGAGAGCTTGACGGCAAGCAGAGAGAGGCTTTCTCGAAAATAAAGGACGGCGAGTATCTCGCAAATCATCTTCAGGGCGCACTGCCCGCGGTTGCGCTCAGCGCACACGAGGGGCTGAACACCGCCTTTGCAAATGATATAGCGGCCGACATGATATTCGCTCAGCAGGTCTGGGCATATGCTTCCTCGAGCCCCGACGCGCTGATTGCGCTGAGCACCTCCGGCAACTCCGCAAATGTAGTAAACGCCGTCAAGGTCGCAAACGCCATGGGCATAGAGAGCATTGGTATAACGGGCGAGAAGCCGAGCCTTATGAGCGAGCTGTGCACCGTCTGTCTGCGCCTGCCCGAGAGCGAGACGTTTAAGGTTCAGGAGCTGACTCTCCCCGTCTATCACGCGCTTTGCGCGATGGTTGAGGCGACATATTTCAGCAAGTAATATATCTTGAAAGGAAATAAATAAATGGCAAATTTTATTCCGCGAGCGGAGCATCCGAATCCGCAATTTGAAAGAGAAAACTGGCTCAACCTCAACGGCGAATGGGAATTCGAAATCGATAACAGCGTCAGCGGCAGGGAGCGCGGGCTTCAGCACGCCGAGCACCTCAAATCAAAAATCATCGTCCCGTTCTGTCCCGAAAGCCGTCTCTCCGGCGTCGAAAACACCGATTTTTTAAACTGCGTGTGGTACAGGCGTGACATAGAAATAAGCGAAAGTAATCTTAACGGCAGAGTTATTCTGCACTTCGGCGCCGTTGACTACGACGCTGCGGTTTATATAAACGGCGAAGAGGCCATGCACCACAAGGGCGGCTACGTCTCGTTTTCCGGAGACATCACAAGGTTTCTGAGAGTCGGCAAAAACTCGATAGCCGTTGAAGCCCGAGACGATGTGAGAAATCCGCTCGTCCCGCGCGGAAAGCAGAGCGAGCGGCTTCATTCGCACGACTGCGACTACACCCGCACAACGGGCATATGGCAGACCGTATGGGTCGAGTTCGTGCCCGAGAGCTACATAAAAAGCATAAAGCTTTTCCCGAACCCGACCGACTCCTCCGTCGCCTTTTCCTGCGAGCTCTGCGGCAGCGGTGAGCTCGGAATAGATGTTCTCTACGACGGCAAGATAGTCGGCATCTGCGACTGCCAAAGCTCGGCGGGCTGCGTCTCGGGCGAAATAAAGCTGCTCGAAAAGCACCTGTGGGAGGTCGGCTGCGGCAGGCTTTATGACCTTGTTATCACCTTCGGCGGCGACACGGTGAAGAGCTACTTCGGTCTGCGCGACATCCGCCTCGACGGATTCAAATATCTCATCAACGGCAAATCGGTTTTTCAGCGTCTTGTGCTCGACCAGGGCTTCTACCGCGACGGCATATACACCGCGCCCGACGAGAGCGATCTGATAAAAGATATCGAGATATCTTTAGCCGCCGGCTTCAACGGGGCGCGACTGCATCAAAAGGTGTTCGAGCAGAGATTCCTCTATCACTGCGACCGCATGGGCTATTTGGTATGGGGCGAATACCCGAACTGGGGACTTGACTATTCTGCGCCCGACGCGATTTACGGAATTCTGCCCGAATGGTGCGAGGAGGTCGAGCGCGACTTCAACCACCCGTCGATAATAGGCTGGTGCCCGTTCAACGAAACCTGGGACTACGCAGGCCGCGAGCAGAGAGACGAACTGCTTGAGGCAGTCTATAAAATCACAAAACAGCTCGACAGCACCCGCCCGTGCATCGACACAAGCGGAAATTTCCATGTTATGAGCGATATCTTCGACGTTCACGACTATGAGCAGGATCCGAAGATATTCAAAGAAAATTACGATAAGCTCGTCTCGGACGGCACTCTGTTTGACAGGCACGACAGCCGCCAGAAATACGCGGGCGAGCCCACCTTTGTCAGCGAATACGGCGGCATAAAGTGGGTTGTCGGCGAGCAGGACGAAAATGCCTGGGGCTACGGCAACGCGCCAAGGACAGAGAATGAGTTTATCGAGAGATACAGAGGACTCACCGAAGCCCTGCTCGGCAACGAGCTGATGTTCGGCTTCTGCTACACGCAGCTCTACGACATAGAGCAGGAGCAAAACGGACTTTACACTTACGACCGCGAGCCGAAGTTCGATATGACCGTGTTTCACGGAATAAACAGCGCAAAGGCCGCGATCGAAGAATAAGAAATAGGAGATAATAACAGTCAAATGTCAAATTCGACCCGCTCGGGTTTCTACAAAAAAATGTTTTCTTTGGCGATACCCATCGCCCTCCAGCAGCTGCTGACCTCATGCGCTCAGCTCGTCGATACCGCAATGACCGTGGGACTCGGCAACGTCAGCACGGCGGCGATAGGTGTCGCGGGACGCTGGGGCTTTCTTTTGAACCTCGCCCTGTTCGGAATAAGCTCCGGCACGGCGACAATGACGGCGCAGTTCTGGGGCATAAACGACAGACGGAGCATCCGCCGCAGCTACGGCATAGGGCTCATACTCTCGCTTGCCGTGGGTGCATTATACACTGTATCGGTGCTTGCAATCCCGGAACAGATGATGCGCGTTTTCACCTCCGAGGAGGAGGTCATAGCCGCCGGAGTACAGTATTTGCAGGCCGTTGCGCCCTACGGAATTTTTGTCGCCATCTCGCTCGTCACGAGCACCGTCATGCGCTCGACCGAGGACGTTCATACGCCGCTCGCCTGCTCGATAGCGTCCGTTGCGACAAACACCGTGCTCAACTACATTCTCATATACGGCAAGCTGGGCTTCCCCGCGCTGAAGCTTCGCGGTGCGGCGATAGCGACGGCCATAGCCATGGTCGTTCAGGCGGTGCTGCTCTTTGTGATAGGCAACGCGAAAAAGAATATCATCCATGCACCGATCGGCGAATTTTTTAAGAAGGATATCGAATTTTTCAAGAAGTTCCTGCGTGTCTGTGCCCCGATAATGCTCAACGAGCTGCTCTGGGGATTAGGCACCAATGTCTATGCCATGGTTTATGCGCGTCAGGGCAGCGAAAACTACGCCGCATATACGATATTCAGCTCGATAGAACAGATAGCCTTCGTCTTCTTCGTCGGCATTTGTCACGCCTGCTCGATAATGACAGGCAAGGCGGTCGGCGCCGGCAAGGCGGATGAGGCCTACTCCATGGGCAAGCGGTTCATAAAGCTCGTTCCCCTGCTCGGAGTGCTGACGGGAGTCGCCATGATATTCCTGCGCAATCCGCTGCTGCGAATACTGCCCATTGAGACGGAGGGCGCCCGGCAGATGACGTCGACGCTCCTGCTCATCTACTCGCTGTGGATAGGAGTCAGAAACATCTCGTATGTCTGCGTGGTCGGCATATTCAGAGCCGGCGGAGACACGAAAATAGGAATGTTCCTCGACATAGGCGCGCTGTTTTTATTTAGTATACCGATAGTGACCACGCTCGGATTTTTGACAGACGTTCCGTTCTATGTGCTGATAATTGCGATGTATATCGCGGAGGACACGCCGAAATCCTTACTCTGCCTGATAAGATTCAAGAGCCGAAAATGGATAAAGCAGCTGACTGATGCGGACTCCGCGCCGCCGGTTCTCGGAGAGGACCCGGAGATAGAGATAGAAGAAGCGGACGAGCTGAAAAATTATCGGCAGTAAAATATAATCATAAAAGTAAGCGACCCCGCCGGGTAAAGTCAACCGGCGGGGTCATCTATTTGGGGGAAAATAGAGGTGGAGGTATCGTATTATATTTTATATTTCGGTCTGCACGCCGATAAACAGCGGCAGGTTCGTTTCGGTGTCCACTATCATATAGACAAACGGACGGTTGAGGCAAACGGGATTTATCGCCGGCATGCTCATTTTGCTGATGCCGACAAGCGTTGACGCGGCGGCACGCGTGCCCTCCTGATCGACTTCGATAAAAGTCTTGTGCATCACGGTGCCGATATAAGCGCCGTCGTTTTTGTCTATGAGCGAAGAAAAGTTGGCAGATTTGCGGTCAAACGCATCTTCTATGCCCATCTTTTTGAGCGTATCGATAAGCTGCGTGCTGTACTCCGCCTTGAACTTCGGCATTTTCACATCGACTTCTTCGTTTTTCTTGGCGGACGAGAATATTTTCATCAGCTTTTCGCCGCTGAGAGAGGCTATATAATCATCGATGTTCACATCTTCGTTCGGCAGGAGCGCCGCGAAAGCGAAGCGGCCGTTCTTATAGGGCTTCATGAAACCGACTGTGCCGCCGTCCTTGAGATATACGTTCTCGGTCGAGCACATAAAGTCGGTTTTCTTTTTGCTGCCGGAATACGAGGTGAATTCAAGCTTCTCTATATCGCTTCTCTTATACGGAGTTTCCCACTTCGCGTCGAACGCAACGGCGTTTATGAGCATCATAACGGCGTCTCTATCGGCATTTTCGATTATCTTCGGTATCATGCCGTCAGTGTTTTTCTTAACCCATGAGTTGATGCTGCTGACGGTCTTTTTGCTCGACAGCGGGGCGGAGAAAATCTGCGCGGAGTAGCTGTCCACCGCCTTTTGCAGAAAAGCCTGCTTTGCTTCAACGCTGCTGTCCGTCCAAACGGAGTTTGCGATTTTCAGCTCGTCGCCGGTGCTCAGAAAGTCGCAGTAAGCGCGCATATATTTATTGAGCGCATCGCGGTCTAATCCGCCGAGCTCCCGCTCAAGCTGAACGAGAGTCTCACCCTCCGCGCCGTTTTGCACGAGCGCGAGCGCAGTCAGCACGGACAGCGGCGAGACGAGCGTTGTTTTTCCGTTTGAATAGTTATATTTGAACAGGTCTGCCGAGAATGATGCAGCGGCAGCTTTGAACTCCTTATCCGCGGCTTTCGAGCCTGAATCATTCTTTGAGATATTCTCGGTCAGATTGCGGACCACGCCGCTTTTTGCGTCCTTGTCGGACGCATTGCCTACGATCTTTCCGCAGCCTGAAAACGGCAGGGCGCAGGCGGCTATAGACAGGACGCTCATCAAAAGAGCCAGCATCTTTTTAAAACTCATAACGCTCCTCCGTTATATATCTGTCTGCGCGCCGATAAAGAGCGGCAGATTGGTCCGGGTATCTATTATCGCATAGACAAACGGTCTTGTGAGCCTTACTTCCTTCGGCTGTTCGACAGGCATTGCTGCGCTCTCTCCTACGATAACGGCAGTCGCCGCTCCTGCGCGTGTGCCCTTTTCGGCAACCTCGATAAAGGTCTTGTGAATAACATCGCTTATGTAAATATTTTCGTTCTTTAAGGTAGCCATGGACGAGAAGTTTGCCCTGTCCCCGTCAAATGCCGTGCTCATACCCATTTTCTTGAGAGTGTCAACGAGCGAGTTGCTGTATTCGCACTTGAACTTCGGCATCTGCGTGTTGACCTGGGTATTCTTCCTCGAATTCAGCGCGCTTAGGAATCCCTTGCCGGTAAGCGAGGCGATATAGCTGTCGATGCTCGTTCCCTCGTTCGGCAAAAGCGCGACAAAGGCAAACTTGCCGCCCTTATAATATTTGACAAAGCCCGTGGCATTCTCGGTCTCGATATATTCCGTCTCCTGCGAATACATATATTCCGCCTTGACGAGATTGCCCTTGGCATTTTTGAACGTGCCCTCGCGCACACAGTTGTCGGTATAGGGGTCATCCCACTCCGCCTCGAGGCAGAGCGCGTTCATGAGCACCATGACCGTGAGGGGGTCGAACTCGTCGACCAGCTTCTTTATCATGCCGTTCGTGTTTTTGTTCACCCACGAATTTATCTCGTTTACGGTATTTTTTCTTGTGAAATCCGCTTTATATGCCTGCGCCGAATAGAAATCCGCGTTCTTCTGGAGGAAAGAGGTCTTGACATCGAGCTTGTTGTCGACCCATATGGAATTGGCGCATTTGAGTGCGCTGTCCTTGCCCGCGACTGCGGCGAGATATGCGTTCATATATGCGTTTAAAGTATCGCGGTCGAGCCCGCCGAGAACCTTCTGCATCTCGGAGAGGGTCTTGCCCTCTGCGCCGTTTTGCGTCATGGCGAGCGCGGTGAGCACGGAGAGAGGCGAAATGAGGGTGTTCTTGCCGGACTTGTATTCATCCTTGAAAAGATCAAGCGCAAACGACGCGGCGACATTCGCAAAGCGGCTGTCCGGCTTTTTGGATGCGCCCTTGCCCTTAGTTATGCCCTGCATGAGATCCTGCGCGGCGGCGCCTTTATTGTCCTTGTCAGTCGCGGTGATAGAAGTATCGCCGTTCTTTGTCGGCGTGACGGTGGTGTCATCTGTAGTCTGCGATGTCCGCGATGTTCCGGAATCCGGCTTTTTTGCGCACGCTGCGAGCGGCAGCATGACGGCGGCGCAGAGCAGAAGAGCCGCTAACCTTTTGAGTTTCATTTCTTTCCTCCCCTTTTTGTTCATGCGTCCCTGAGGACGACGTTTGTAAAATGCTTGTTATACACGGTCAAAATCATATGGCATCCGGTTTCCCGTTCGCTCTCCGACTTTTTGAGCGAGACGGTGAGCGTATTACTTGAGGCCATAGTGCAGTCCGCCAAATCATATTCGCAGTCCGCGGTTATTATCACAACGGTGTTGTTTTTAAAATATTCATCGTCCCTGCCCGAAAGCTCGGATTTCAGCTCTTCGCTCAGAGTTCCGTATTTCTCCTGCACTGCGAGATATTTCGCGAGCTTTTCTCGGTTGCTTATTACTATCGCATCGGGCGTGCCGTTGCTTTTTTCTCCCTTCTTGTCGGGGAAAGCCCTGAAATCATAGCTGAGGCGGTTGAAGTCACCTTTTTTGTCGCCGTCAACCGTTGTTACAGCCGCCCCGTGATTTTCGGTCGGCACAACACTCGAACCGGATTTAACAGAACCGCTTGAAATATCTGTCGCGATATCGGGCTGCTGATAACATTCCTGATCCTCACTCGTCAGCGGCGCGGACTTGTATCCCTCTGGGATGCCCTCGGTCTGAACATAATTCTCAGCATTTATCGGCTGCTCGGCGGGCATGGCATCCTTCATAGAGAACGATGTTGAATGATAAACTGCTGCGGTGGCGGCGGTCAGTGCAATAACAAAGCACGGCACGGCGGTCATTATCACGCGGTTGCGTTTTTTTATTCTTGCGCGTTCCTTTGAAGCGCGCGCATAAACTTCATTTTTGAATTCCTTATCGGTCTTCATAGCAAAAGCCCTCCTTTTCAAGCTCGGTTTTAAGCGCCTGCTTCGCCCTGTAGAGGAGATTAGCAAGCTGCTTTTTGCTTTTGCCCATAATTTTTGCCGCACCGTCGCCGTCCACTTCCTCAAAATAGACAAGATACAGCACAGTTCTGTAATCGTTGTTGAGTCTGTCCATGCACTCGCGCACGGTTTTCGCGTCCTCGCCCCTGTAAAAAGAGTCTATCGCGCTCTCGTCCCAAATCTCCTCTCCCTCGTCGGGCACGGTGCGCTTTTTGCGGAGAAAATCTATCGCCTTGTGACGCGCGACGGAATATATGTAGGTTTTGAACGAGCTTTTGAAGCGAAAACGCCCCGGATGCACGAGAATTTCGACAAAGGTATCCATAGCTATATCCTGCGCCTCTTCGGCGGAGCGGACATAACCTTTGATGAAAAATATCAGTCTGTCTCGATAGGCGTCCATGAGTTCATCAAACGCACTTTGATCGCCTTCGATAAAACGGCGGTAGCTACTCTCACCGTTGTCCATCGGATCAATCCTTTCAGGGCGGCGTCCCGCCTTTCACTTATACTGTCGCAGAAGTCTGCGAATTTTCTCACCTGTTTTGGAAAAAATTTTAAAAAAGCGCGGAGGTTCACAAAAAGCCTCCGCGCTCTGTTTATTCAGTTGACTCCGGGCGCAATGAAGCCCTCGCCGAGGATTTCGCCCGCCTCGGTGATGATTATAAACGTATCGGTATCTATCTGCCTGATTATCTTCGTCAGCTGTGGCACCTCGTTTTTCTTCACGGCGCAGACGACCATATTCTTCTCCTTGCCAGTATAGCCGCCCTTGACCGGCAGGATGCTGACTCCCCTGCCCATCTTTGAAGTTATCGCATCGGATATCTCCTGCGCGTGCTCAGTCACGGCGAGCAGCAGCTTGCCGCTGCCGGTGCCGTAGAGAATATAATCGAGCAGGCGGGAATTGACAAAAATAACTATAACCGCGTACATAGCGGACTCGATGGATCGGAAAACGACCGCGCCGAGGATAACTATTATCGCATCGGCAGCCATAATGACCTTGCCTATCTGAATGTGCGGGAACGCCTTGTGGACGAGACGACCGACGATATCGGTGCCGCCAGTAGTCGCGCCGCGCATGAAGACAATCGCCAGCCCCGCGCCCGTGCAGACGCCGCAGAATATTGCCGCCAAAATCTTGTCGCCCGTATAGGTCGGCAAAAATTTGCTGAAAAGATCGAGCGTGGCGGAGAGAATCACCGTCACCCACATCGTCTTTGCAACGAACCGCCAGCCGATGAAAATAAAGGCTAAAATCATCAGCGGAACATTGAGCAGAAAGTTCGCCGTGCCGAGCGGAATGAATTCAAAAAGATGGTTGACTATTATCGCAAGACCCGTCGTGCCGCTCTGCGCGATGCTGTTGGGCAATGCGAACGCCACAACGCCTATCGAATAGAGCGAACAGCCGACTATCCAGCAGATATTGTCTATTACCGCCCCTGCCACTTTCTGTCCCGTTGTTTTCGGTGCGGTGGAAAACCTTTTTTCAAGCCGCCTTTTGCGCCGCTCGTATGGGGTCAGTGCCTCTTTCTTTCTGCTTTTCCTGTTCATCACTTCACCTCGTCAGCCTTTTCGGCATTGGAAATATGTTCAAACAGTTCTTCAATTCTCTTATCCTGCCCGCTGAGGTAGAGCCAGCCGAACAGCGCTTCGAGACCAGTTGCGCTGTGATATTCGGCGGAGCTTGCGCTCTTGGGGACTCTGCCGGTATGTGCGTTTCTGCCGCGCCGATAGATATCGGCCTCGTGCTCAGTCAAAACAGACGCTATGACCTGCGCAGCCCTCGCCTGAGCGGCGGCGCAGACCCGCTTTGCCGCGAGCGGATGCAGCTTGCCGACGGGGCGGTTCGCCTGCATGACGAGATTGCCCCTGACGAGCAGATCAAACACCGTATCGCCTATAAAAGCGAGAGTCAGCGGACTGAGCAAATCTGGATCGGTATTTTTCAGTTCTTCGCTTATTCCTATCAAATGAGAAGCCTCCGTTACGGCATATAGTCGAACTCGAGATCGTAAATTTCAACGGTGTCGCCCTGCTGGATACCCATGCTTTCGAGCTTGTCAAGTATGCCGCTCGAATGCAGCACGCGCTGGAAATACTGAAGCGACTCATAGTCGTCCATATCGGTACGCTGAAGTATCTTGAGCAGCCACGGAGCCTCGACGATAAACACGCCATCCTCCTCGCGCACGGTGAAGCCCGTATCTTTCTGCCGCTCGAACATCTCGACGGGTATCTCCTGCGCCTCATAGCGTTTTATAGGCGGCAAAGTCTTGAGCCGTTTGGCGACTGCGTTTATGACTTCGGCGGTGCCCTCCTGAATCGGCGCGCACATGGTGTAGAACTCATAGCCGCGGGAGGTGAAATACTCGCGCAGGTGCTCAATCTGAACGTCGTCTGCCATGTCTATTTTATTCGCCGCAACGATCTGCGGAAGCTTTGAAAGCTCGGGGTCGAACTTTTCGAGCTCTGCGTTTATCTTCTCAAAATCCTCTATCGGGTCTCTGCCCTCGCTGCCCGCCGCGTCGATTATGTGCAGGAGCATGCGGCAGCGCTCGACATGGCGCAAAAATTCGTGGCCGAGACCGACGCCGTCGCTCGCGCCCTCGATGAGTCCGGGGATATCCGCGACGACAAACGACTCGCCCTCGCCCATGGTGACAACGCCGAGGACGGGAGTTATAGTAGTAAAATGATAGTCCGCGATTATGGGCTTTGCCTCGCTGACGACCGAGATAAATGTTGACTTGCCGACATTCGGGAAACCGAGCAGACCGACATCGGCGAGAAGCTTCAACTCGAGAATGACCTCCCACTCCTCACCGGGAGTGCCGCTCTTTGCAAAGCGCGGTGTCTGGCGGGTCGGGGTCTTGAAATGGGTGTTGCCCCAGCCGCCGCGGCCGCCCTTTGCGGCAACGAACGAGGTCTTTTCGGACATATCCGCCATAACGGCGTTCGACTCCGCCTCGCGGATTATCGTTCCGCGCGGGATCTTGATGACAAGATTCTCGCCGTTCTTTCCGCGCCTGCGTCCGCCGTCGCCGCGCTTTCCGTCAGGAGCGGTGTATTTTCTCTTATAGCGGAAATCCGCAAGGGTCGCGAGGTTATCGTCAACCTCGAATATGATATCTCCGCCCTTGCCGCCGTCGCCGCCGTCGGGACCGCCGGACGCGACATATTTCTCGCGGTGGAAAGTCACCGCGCCGTCGCCGCCGTTTCCGGCTTTGATTTTGATTTTTGCAATATCTACAAACATAGAAGTTCCTTTACTTTTGTTTTCTTTTCGGGGTTATCTGCCCTCGCGCGCCGCCTTTATGTTTTCGACAAACTTGCGTGCGGTGTCTGTGATGCGCTGATAATCGCCGGCCTTTGCGCCTGCGGTCAGCGAGCTGCCCGCGCCGACTGCGACTGCGCCCGCCTTAATCCAATCGGCGGCATTATCGACATCGACTCCGCCGGTCGGCATCATCTTCGCGTAGGGTATCGGTCCTCTTATAGCCTTGATTATCTTCGGGCCGAAGACATCGCCGGGGAATACTTTGAGTATATCCGCGCCCGCCTCCATGGCGGCGACAGCCTCTTTGACGGTCATTATGCCGGGCATGACGGCAACTCTGTAGCGGTTGCACATCTTCACGGTCTCGGGGTCAAAATAGGGGCTGACAACGAAGTTTGCGCCGGAGAGCATGGCTATTCTCGCGGTCGGCGCATCCATGACCGTGCCTGCGCCGAGAATCATCTGCTCGGGCGTGTAGCGCTTTGCAAGCTCCTCGATAACCTTATCGGCATGGGGAACGGTGAAAGTAAGCTCGATAGCCGCGACGCCGCCCTCGATGCACGCGTCGGCGATTCTGCTCGCCTGATCGGCACTCTCCGCTCTTACGACCGCAACGATGCCGCAGTCCTGTATTTTAGTCAGTATTTGTTCTTTGTCCATTTTTATCTTCCTCTCTTATCTCTGAACTCTTGCGCCTGCGCCGTTCATAACGGCCTCGACCTCGCGTTTGCTTGCCATTGAAGTGTCGCCCGGGGTGGTCATCGCCAACGCACCGTGCGCTATGCCGCAGTTGACTGCATACCGGGGATCGCCCTCGGTCATCAGACCGTAGATGAGACCCGATGCGAACGAATCGCCGCCGCCGACGCGGTCGAATATCTCGAGCGAATCGAGCTTCATGCCCTCATAGAGCTTGCCGTCCGCCCAGCAGATAGCGCTCCAGTCGTTGACCGTTGCGGTCTTGACGGTTCTGAGCGTTGTTGCAACGACCTTGAAATTCGGATATATTTTAACGGCGTTTTCGATCATCTTGCAGTAGCCGTCAACATTGAGCTTCTTGAGTCCCGCGTCGTTGCCCTCGACCTCAAGACCGAGGCAGGCGGTGAAATCCTCCTCGTTGCCTATCATGACATCGATATATTTGGCTATTTCGCGGTTGACCTGCTGCGCCTTCTCCTGACCGCCGATACCCTTCCAGAGCGACGGACGGTAGTTGAGGTCATAGGAGACGACGGTGCCGTATTCCTTCGCCTTTTTGACTGCGGCGATAACGGTCTGCGCGCTCGTCTCGGACAGAGCGGCAAAAATTCCGCCCGTGTGCAGCCAGCGGACGCCGAGCTTACCGAAGATATAGTCCCAATCAACATCCTCGGCTCTGAGCTGAGATGCCGCAGTATTGCCTCTGTCGGACACGCCGACGGCTCCGCGGATTCCGTAGCCGCGCTCGGTGAAGTTGAGTCCGTTTCGGACGTTTCTGCCGATGCCGTCATAGCTCATCCATTTTATAAACGAGGTATCGACTCCGCCCTGGAGAATGAAGTCCTCTATGAGCCTGCCGACCTCGTTATCCGCGAGGGCGGTTATGACTGCGGTGCGAAGTCCGAAGCAGCGGCGCAGTCCGCGCGCGACATTGTATTCTCCGCCGCCTTCCCAAGCGGTGAAAGATCGCGAATTCTTTATTCTGCCCGCGCCCGGATCGAGGCGGAGCATTATCTCGCCGAGAGATATTTCATCAAACATGCAATCCTCGGGTCTTTTGAGTTCAAGCTGCATAAATTATACTTCCTTTCCTGCCGGATATATTGATGCGGTATTTCCGCGTGGCTTTCATACATAGTTAGTATACGACGAAAACGCAATTTTTACAATAACAAACGCCAAAAAGAGCAGAAAAATCCCCCGGTTTGAAAAATTAAAACCGAGGGATTTGAAATCATATGCTGCGCAACGTTATATCTTTTTATAAGTGAGCACGCTGAACTGCGCGCTGACGGTGAGTGAGCTCAATTTTTCGAGCTTCTCCCTGTCCTGCTGCGAGGTTTTGTAGCAATAGGGAGTCATATTGAAAAGGTCGGTTATATCCTTTTTGCTTTCAAGCGAAAAAGTATAGCATATCTTCTCTTCACCGACGAGGCGGAAGCCCTCGATATCATGCGGCGGAACTTCGTTCTCATACGGCGCGTCATACACGGCGCTTTTTAACTCCCACAAATGCTTTTCGAGCGGTATTGCCTTGACGAACACGCCGTCTTTTTTGAGCACGCGCGAAAACTCCTGCGGGCAGGCGGGCGCGAAGATATTTACTATCGCGTCGCATTCGCCGTCGCCCACTGGTAGCTTATATATGCTCGCCACGGCGCGTTCGACTCCGCAGTTTTTCGGCGCCTTTTCGAGCGCGTATTTCGAGATATCCACGCCGAGCACTTGCGGCTCAAGTCCCGATTCGCCGAGCCTGTTTTTAAAATACGAAGTATACCAGCACTCGCCGCAACCCGCGTCGAGCAGAGTGCCGCCGCGCGGGAAATCCGCCGAAAGAGCTTCATAAACGGCCTCGCGCAGAGGCGTATAGAAGCCCTTTGAAAGGAAATCGCGCCGCGCGTTTATCATCAGGCGGTCGTCGCCGTGGCGCTTTGCGCCGGACGAGTTGCTCATCAGCAGATTCACATAGCCTTTTGCGGCGATATCAAAGGTGTGCCCTTGCGGACACACCCATATCTTTTCTTCTTTTTTCAGCTCCTGCGAGCATACGGGACAGCGAAAACTCATTTTACCTGTGCAAAGTCCTTTTCTGCGCCTTTGGGAGCGAACATCTCGTTGACATTGTTCTTGCCCTTATGATGATAAGGCGCTATTTTAAGTATGATATAAAACGGCACTGCGCCGAGGGTATTAAAAACTATGTCGGTCATGGTGTCCATGAGAGCGAAACGAGCGGGATCTCTGGGCTTAAAGAAAGTTCTCGTATTGTTCGCCGCCTTTGCAAGTTCATACGACCAATGCTGAGAATCGCCGCCCGCTATCTGATCGAAGCTGAACTCGAAGAGCTCCCAGCAGGTGGAGATAAAGAACGAGAAGCCGAGAGCGCAGAGCAGGACTATCGGCAGATCGCACTGCTTCTTGTCGCGCTTCTGCATGGCGGTCGCGAGCTCATAGCCCATGAACACCGCCTCAGCTCCGCCGAGCAGGTGGAGTATCTTATCCCACATAAAGATGGAATAATAGAAGTTCAGGAACGCGCCGCCGAAGGATGCGAGCAGCAGTCCGACGGACGCGACGGTCTGGCAATAGGACGGGAGCTGGCGCAGGCAGTTTTTCTCGGGCAGAGCCTGGATTATCTCCCAAGCGAACATTCCGACGAGATTTGCAAACAGCTGAAGCGCCATCTGCGTCTTCGGCAGATCCGAGGGCGGGTTGGTAAACAGAAGGCTCACCATCGCGCCTATCATAATCAGACGGAATATCCACCATACGATGAACTCCCATTTCTTCGCGCTCGACATAAGCCGGCTGAAATAATTTTTCACAAACTTTTCCTCTTTTCTTTGTTTTTCCCTTAAACACACGAGCTAATTATAACATCTGTGAGTTTTATTTTATTCTTAATACACAATATCGGTCTTTTTTGTATTATCCGACAAAAAGCGGGTGCTCAATTTGTATATTCATACAGTTTTCAGGCGAGGGATTTCAGCAGGCGGAAGAAAATATCTTTGAAAGTCAGCGCGCGCACGGCATCGGGCGAGACGATATTATACTCCCCTATCTTCTCGTCGCCGAGGCTCAGCACCACTTTACCGAGCACCTGCCCTTTCTCGACAGGCGCCTGAACGTCGACGCAGAGCTCGACATCGGTCTTTATCTTGCCCTCCTCGCCCTTTTTGACGAGCACGCTGGCGGCTTTCGGCAGAGACGGATGAATCGAATCGACAACGCCGCCTATTACAGCGACATCGGTTATCAGCGACGGGTCTATCTCGGGCGTGACAGTAGAATAGTTTGCAAAACCCCAGTTGAGCATAGCCTTTGCGCCGTTGAAGCGGTCGTCGCTCGTCTGGCTGCCCATGACAACGGCTATGAGATGCGTGTTGCCGCGCTTCGCGCTCGCGGAGACACAGCATCCTGCCTTCGCCGTTGTGCCGGTCTTGAGCCCGGTCGTGCCTTTGTAGAATCTGACCAACTTATTCGTGTTGACAAGCTCCGTTGCGCCGCCGCGCAGGGAGTCCATCCAGATAGTTGTGTAGTTCATTATGCGCTCGTGTTTCAACAGCTCGCGTGACATTATCGCGACATCCATCGCGGTGGTCAAATGGGTCGTTGTGGTGTCATCAAGACCTGTGCAGTTATCAAAATGTGTATTCTTCATGCCGAGCTGCCCGGCACGCTCGTTTATCATCGCGGTGAACGCCTCATCGCTGCCTGCGAGCAGCTCGCCCAGAGCCGTGCAAGCGTCGTTCGCGCTGTAAACAGCAGTAGCCTTGAGCAGATCATCGACCGTCATCTGCTCGCCCTCTTTGAGCCATATCTGCGAGCCGCCTTTTGATGCGGCAGAGGCGGAGGCGGTTACGGTGTCGCTGAGCGATATCTTCCCGCTGTCGAGCGCTTCGGTCACGAGCAGGAGGGTCATTATTTTCGTAACAGAAGCGGGATAAAGCTTTTCGTCGGCGTTCGTGCTCATGAGCACCTTGCCGGAATCCATATCCATGAGCACCGCCGCTTTCGCCTTGACGGTGACGGGCATCGGCTCGTCGGCGAAGCTCACGCAGCAGCAAGAGAACGTCAGCAGAAGAACAAGGGCGGTGCAGAGCACCGTTTTCAGCTTACGGTTCATAACATCATCTCCCGAAAATCAAAAGCGGATATAAAAACAGTATTAAAGATATATGCCGATTATCTGCATCTTAGCCCCGCGGACTTGCACAAGATGGCGAAATGCTGTATAATTTCACTGCAAAACTCAAAGGAAGGGCGGCTTTTGCCGCGGTGATGATATGAAGGTCGCATTCTGCACTCTCGGGTGCAAGGTCAATCAATATGAATCGCAGTCGATGGAGCAGGCGATGATAAAGCGCGGCTTCGAATGTGTAGGGGCGAGCGAAGAGGCGGATGTCTACATAGTCAACTCCTGCACCGTAACCGCCGAGAGCGACCGCAAGACGAGGCAGAATGTGCGCCACCTGCGAAAGCTGCATCCGGACGCCGTTATAGTGCTCACGGGCTGCATGCCGCAGGCGTTCCCCGAGGACGCGCGTCTGCTCACCCAGGCGGATATCGTCACCGGCAACCGCTCGAACAAGCAGATTCCCGACATGATCGATGAATTCTTCCGCACGCGTGAGAGGATCGTTCGCATAGCTCAGCACGAAAACGGCGAAAAATTCTCGGGCGAGCTGATAAACGATTTTCGCGAGCGCACAAGGGCGACGGTCAAAATCGAGGACGGCTGCAACCGTTTCTGCTCCTACTGCGTCATTCCATATGCGCGCGGGCGCGTGCGTTCGAAGCCGCTTGAGGACATAAGAGAAGAGATATCCTCGCTCGAAAAGAAAGGCTTTTCGGAGATAGTTCTCGTCGGCATAAACCTTTCGGCATACGGCACTGACTGTGGGGCGAGCATATGCGACGCGGTCGAGCTCGCCGCATCGTTCGATGGGATAAAGCGCGTGCGTCTCGGCTCTCTCGAGCCCGACCACATGACCCCGGACATTACAAAAAGGCTGACTGAATGCAAAAAGCTCTGCCCGCAGTTTCACATATCGCTCCAGAGCGGATGCGACAAGACGCTCAAGCGCATGAACCGCCACTACACCGCCGCCGAATACGAAGAACTCTGCACAAGGCTCAGAAGCGAGTTCGAGGACGCGACGCTGACGACGGATGTCATGGTCGGCTTCTCGGGCGAGACTAAAGAAGATTTTGAGATTTCGCGCGATTTCGTCAGGAAGATAGGCTTCGAAAAAGTTCACGTATTCCCCTATTCACGCAGGGCAGGCACGCGGGCGGCGGAGTTCCCGGATGTCGTTGAAAACGCCGAAAAAGAGCGCAGAAGCCGCGAGATGATCGCGGCGGCAGGCGAAGTTCGGCATGAATTTTTAGAGAGACAAATCGGCAGAACGGTCGAGGTGCTGTTTGAAGAGAAGCTGCGCGACGGCAGCATTCAGGGCTACACGGCGAACTACACGCCGGTCAGAATAAAGAGCGGCTGCACACACGGTCTGCGCAAAGTAAAAATCACCGCCTGCGGCGATGACTGGTGCGAGGGCGAGCTGATATAAAGATAAAAGCGGCACAGTAGTGTGGGGCGGATATCATCTGCCCGCGAATTTTGCACAAATTTATTGGCTCGCAACTTACAAGGTTATTTTTTGCACTTTTACTATCACTTTAAACGAAGCGAGCTAACCCCTCAGTCTCGGCTTACGCCGATCCAGCTCCCCTACAGGGGCGTCTGAATAGATTCTGCGATAAATTCTCATTTATCTAACCGATAAACAGTGTGCTTCAATATACTTTGCAATAACATAAAAAACCGACCTATAAACACACAGGTCGGTTTAACTTTTTATATCTGCAAAAGCAGTGCGGATATATTTATTTAAGTATCTTTCTGAGCTTGCTGCTCAGGCGCAGGCAATAGAATGTAATCAGCTTTGACAGGGCATAATCATAGAGCAAAAATGCGATTATGCCGAGCAGCGCTATCGCGGGTATCGCCCACTTGCCGAGGAAATCCGGCAGGTCGGGGTCGATGCCCATAAATTTTACCATCAGAAAATACGAAAGCGACATAACGACCGAAAAGGTCAGAATCTTTATAATATACTCGACCGCGCGCGGCGTTTTGCTCTCGAGCACGGATTTGAGCACGGGATAATAGCCGAAAAAGACTGCGTAAATTATCGCCGCCGCTTTGTTTGGGACGACTATCAGCGACAGCAGGGACACCGCCGCCCACACGCCGAGCGCCCATTTTTTGTCAACTTCAATGACTATGACCGCGACGAACAGACCCGATATCGCGGGGAGCGCGAGTTCGAGATTCGGGATAATCGAGACTAACGCCATCAGAGCGACAGACAGCGCCGCAAAAACGGCGCTGAGAGCTATTTTGGATGTTTTTTTCATTTCCTGTTTCATATATCAGCCTCAACAGCACGGGATAAGATCGCCGCCCATGCATTCGCAGCAGCAGTCGGCGCAGAGCAGACCGGAGCAGACATCGCAGGCACTGCATCCGCTCGACGATTTGCGGGCACTGCGGAAGCCGCCGTTTTTCGACGAATCGAGATTTTCCTTTGCCGCCGCATATTCGCGGTTGTTGGGATCCATTCTGCACGCGCGGTCAAAATTCTCAGATGCATAGTCGAGCCAGCCGCGTCTCTGCTGAGCCGCGCCCTTGAGATAGTACCACTCCGCCGTGTGATACTGCTCGGGTATACCGTCGAGCAGAACCAATGCGTCCTCTATCCTGCCGCTGCGTATTTTTTCGCGTATATCAGACAGGTCGGACATATTGTTCGCATATGATGAAGAGTGCGAAGACGATGAAGAAGAGCCGCCGAGTCCGCCCCGGAGCATAACTATCTGATCATACGCGTCATTGAGCTCCTGCATTTTGCCGTCGTCCGACGAGTCGCTGTATTTGCGGGCGAGCTCGCGATAAGCGTTTCTTATCTGCTCGTCACTCGCCGTGTCCGGCACTCCGAGAACCGAGAACGGATTCTTTTTCATTCTTCACACCCTCTTTCTTTCTGAATACTTCCGTCTGCGAAGCAAACATTCCGTCGCAGACCACATTTTCTATTATATCCCCGAATCTGTTGAACTTCAGTCCGCCGAGCGCGTTCGCCGTCTCGCCCGCCGTGAGGTCGAGACGCTCTTTGGCAAATTTTCTGAACTCATCGCCCGAGAGGCTGTTTGCATCGGGGAATTTTGCTTTTAGCGGATTATATGACCCGCTCTTTATATCCTTTTCGATATCGTCAACGGCATCGAGCAGATATATCCACCTGCCCAGAAGATAGCCGAAACGCCACAGCTGTATTTTGTCCTCGCCGTAGTATCCCTGAGAGAATATTGCGGCGAGCATCTTACCGGACGGATCCGCCGCCTCGTCGAGCGACGCCGTGCCGGATTTTTCGATTTTTTGCTGTTCTTCCATTGCGGCGGCGACGGCGCGGTCAAGCATCTCCTGCCGTCTCGCGGCTTTTTTGTGCATGAGCGAAAGCGCGGGCTTTATAAGCCGGCACGCAAGGCGTTTGAAGAATCCACCATCCGCGATATCGTCGAGCAGTTTATAATAAGAGACGATTATAACGACATCGGCACTGCGTTCGAGTTCCGCATCTTCGGTACATTTGAGGCACTTCTTCGCGGGGTTCACGCAGCAACGTCCTTTTTCAAATTTTCCGCACTGCTCCTGAAGAGCCAGGCGAACTATCGAAAGAAAAGTGAAATCGTAGCTCAGAAGCATTCTCGCTATCGGGGTATAGAGTCTGCCGAGCACTCTGCACTCGGAGCAGTATACGCCGCGGTAGAGCTCATAATCCTTGATTTTGAGCTCGGGCTTGAAAGCTTTGATATAGCCTGTCATCTTTTCCCCCAAAAAGTTTTCTGTGTCTCTTTAGCTTATTTTATATCAAAGAACCTCAAAATCGGTTAACGCTTTGTAAACTTTTTGCTTCAATCCTTGCAATAGTGCTTTTTCAGGTGCTTTACCGCCTTCTCGTAGCCCTCAAAGCCGAAGCCTATATATGTTTTGACGCAGGCAGGGGTTATATATGAATTCTCGCGAAACTCCTCGCGCGCGGAAATATTTGACAGATGCACCTCGACCGTCGGAATACCGACCGCCTTGAGCGCGTCATGTATCGCGATGCTCGTATGAGTATAAGCCGCGGGGTTAATTATTATCGCATCGACTTTTTCATAATACGCCTGCTGGATTATGTCAACGAGCGTGCCCTCGTGGTTCGACTGAAAAAACTCCGGCTCCATGCCGTTCTCTTCGCAGCGCGCGCGGATATATTCAACAAGATCGTCATAGGTCTGCCTGCCGTAGATATCCGGCTCCCTTATGCCGAGCATATTCATATTGGGTCCGTGAATAACATAAACCTTCATTTATAACCTCTTCCTTTCAGAATTGAATTGATTTATTGCCTGTTCGGTGATAAAATTACTTCGTAAAGATAAAATCCGTGGCGCAGGTCACAACAGGAGTGAAAATATGATATACACGATTGAAAACGAATTTCTTCGCGTCAGCGCGGAGGACGACGGAGCACAGCTGAGCTCCGTAGAGCTCAAGGAAAGCGGAAAAGAGTTTCTCTGGCAGGGCGATCCGTCAGTCTGGTACGGAAGAGCGCCGGTTCTCTTCCCGATAATCGGCCAGCTCTTGGACGGGAAATACCGCTACAACGGGCGCGAATACGAGATGCCGAAGCACGGCTTTGCGCGCCACTCGGTGTTTGCTCTCAAAGAGCAGAGCGGAGATTCCATGACCTTCTCCCTCGCGTCGAGCGACGAGACGAGAAAGTGCTATCCGTTCGAGTTCGAGCTGCTGATAAAATATTCCGTCAGCGGGCATACGCTCCGCTGCACGAGCACAGTCATAAACAAGACCGACGGCGAGATGTATTTCTCGATCGGCGCGCACCCCGGCTTCAACTGCCGCATAGGCGACGCGATAGAGTTCGAAAAAGGCGAAAATCTTCGCACGATGAGAATAGATTCAAGCTCCATTCTCATGGATGAGACTTTCCCGGTAGAGCTCGAAAACGGGCGCACGATAAGGCTCACAGAGCATATTTTCGACAAGGACGCGCTTATCCTCGAGGGACTTAATTCAGAGAGCCTGCGCCTCGTAAGCGGCGACAGAACTGTAAAATTCACCTTCGGCAAAGCGCCATATCTCGGAATATGGGCGAAGCCCAACGCGCCGTATGTCTGCCTTGAGCCGTGGTACGGAGTCAACGACAGCTGTGACAAAAAAGACTCTATAGCCGAAAAGCGCGGCATCGAGAGGCTCGAAAAGGGCGAGACCTTTTCGTTCGACTGGACTGCCGAGCTTGAGGGCTGAAAAGCAAAAAGTATACGGGACTGCCGTTTTCGGCGGCAGTCTCTTTTTTTATGCCTTGAAGCGGTAGCCCGCTCCCCAGACTGTCTCTATATACTGCGGGTTGGAGCTGTCCGTCTCGATTTTATCGCGGATTCTGTTGATATGGACGGTGACGGTCGAGGTCTCGCCTATCGCATCGAGTCCCCATATTTTATCGAATATGGCGTCCTTGCTGTAGACCACATTCGGGTTTGATGCGAGGAACGTGAGCAGGTCGAACTCCTTGTTCGTGAGCGTGACCTCTTTCTCGTTGACGAAAACGCGGCGGGCGTGGGTATCTATCGAAAGCTTGCCGACATTTATAATATAATTAACAGGCTCTTCGCCCTTTGAGGTCAGACGCTCATAGCGGGAAATGTGCGCCGTGACGCGCGCGACAAGCTCGGAGGGGCTGAACGGTTTGGTTATATAGTCGTCCGCGCCGATACCGAGTCCTCTTATCTTGTCTATCTCGTCCTTCTTCGCCGAGACCATGAGCACTGGGCACTCCTTGTGCTTGCGTATCTGGCGGCAGACCTCGAAGCCGTCAAGCCCGGGAAGCATGACATCGAGTATCACGAGGTCATAGTCCGAGCCGAGCGCCTTATCGAGTCCGCTCTTTCCGTCAAATTCTATCTCAACCGTATAGCCGTTCGCCTCGAGATAATCGCGCTCGAGTTCGGCTATATTTTTTTCGTCCTCAACAACAAGAATCTTTTTGCTCATTTTTCGTTCCTCCTATTTTGCCTGCGGCAAATCTATTATCACCTTGAGTCCGCCGAGCTCGCTCTCATCCGCGCGGATGGACGCGCCGTGTCGGTCGGTTATCTGCTTTGTTATCGCGAGGCCGAGGCCGCTTCCGTTTTTGTGACCCGTCCGCGCCTTGTCGCCTCTGTAAAAAGTTTCGAATATCTTATCGCGTTCGTCCGCCGGGACGCCCTGACCGTTATCTTCGATAGATATCTCGATGTGTCCGTTTTCGCCGTTTCTGACGGAAAGCATTATTTTAGCCGTTCCGTCCTCCGCGCCGTATTTGCGGCTGTTGTCGATAAGATTGTTGAGCACGCGCCTGAACTGGGCGGGATCGATATTTATCTCCCTGTCCTCGTCGCACTCGAAGTTATACATGAACTCTATGCCCGCCTCGCCGAGGGTGTCGGCGACATAGGCGGTATATTCCTCGAAGAAGTCCTTCGCCTTTATCTTTTCAAAATAAAACGGCACTTTGTCAAGGCTGAGCTTCGAGAGCATCGAAAGCTCGGAAACGAGGGTGTCCATGCCCTGCGCGGTGTCATAAATGACTCCGACATAGCGCATCTTTTTCTCGTCCGTGTCGGCGATACCGTCGAGTATGCCGGAGGCGTAGCCTTTTATAGTAGTCAGCGGAGTGCCGAGATCGTGTGAGATGCCGGCGATAAGCTGCATCCTGTTCTCTTCGTATTTCTGCTGCTGTTCGACCGACTCCTTGAGCCGCTGGCGCATCTCTTCAAAGTCCGCGCAGACCTGACCTATCTCATTTTTGGAGCTGTAGGGCACTTTATAGTCGAGGTTGCCGTCGCGCAGCTCATGGGTAGCCGTCTGGAGTATTGTCATCGGCTCCATAATGCTCTTGAGCATGAGAATGACGAGCAAGCCGTTTGTTATGATTATCGCGACGACCGCAACGACCGCTGCGATGGCGATGATGTTATTGCCCTTTATCGGTATGCCGGAGCTGCCGCTGTAGATGCTGGGGCTGACTATTGCGTTTAGATTTTTGTTGACTACAATTATTTTTACAATACCCTCGCCCTCGACGGAAAAGACATCGGTGACGACCGTTCCGCTGTCGTCCGAGGTGACGAACGGGCTGTTTATATCGCTCAGGCTCTTGCCGCAGATATCAATGACCGCGCCGACCATCTCATAGACATCCGCTTCCACGGTCTTGTATATTATCTCGTCGTTCGCGAGGATCATAATATCCGAGCCGTCTCTCTGAATATTCGCACATGCGCCGAGAACGGCATCGCTTATTCTGTCCTCCATGCCGCTGCCTGACTTGGTTATCCCCGCTCTGAGCGGAGCGATACGCTTTTTATCCATCGCGCCGAGCCTGTCGGTATCGCTCTTTTTCGGAGTCTTTATCTTGTCCTCAAGCGACGAGACATTGAACTGCGTCTTATAAAGCAGATAAGAGCCGAACGACGGGTCGAACGACATCTTCGATGTCGAAAAATATGTTATGGACAATGTGGTCAGCAATATGACCGCGGTTATAATAGCCACGGGGACGATGACCATAAGCATATTCGACACGACAAGTTTGTTTCTGATAGACATATTTTTGAGCACGGATATTCTCCTTTTTTGAAAAGGTTTTCCACCGCCGCAAACGCGGAATATCGAGGCATCTGCGGTCAAAAATAAGCTCGGTGATGATATTGAAAAACGGGTTTCGCTATGTCTTTGTCTTTCTCCTCGGCGCGGTAATATACAACCTCGTCGAGGTGATTTTCCGCGGCTACACGCACTGGTCGATGTCCGTAGCCGGCGGCTCGGTGCTGCTGATTTTTTATCTTCTGAGCGACTGGCTCGCCGCGCTCCACCCCGTGATAGGCGGCATGATAGGTGCGCTCGTGATAACCTGCATCGAGCTTATCGCCGGGGTGATATTCAACATTCTGCTCAGGCAGGATGTCTGGGACTATTCGAATATGCCGCTGAATTTTCTCGGGCAAATCTGCCTGCCGTTTTCGGCGGTTTGGTTCATTCTCTATTTCCCGGCGGAATATCTGTGCCTTGCGCTCAAAAGAAAATTTGAGCCGAAAGAGCGAAATCAGTTCGAGGCGATGTAGTCGGCGATGCCGTCTACCGTCGCCTGGGCGAGCCTCTCCTGGACGGAATCCGACCAGAGGAACTTGCACTCTCTGATATTGCTGACGAAGCCGTATTCTATGAGCACGGCGGGGCACTCCTCAATTCTCGTCACGCGGAACGGATACATATTCGTGCCGCGGTCTATCTTATTCAGAGTCGCCGAGCCTGCGCCCGAATATATGCTGCTCTTATAGGCGGAGACTATCCGTTTATGAACAGCTGACGCCAGCGGGAACGAATAAGCCTGATAGTAATATGCCGTAGTGCCCATCGGGCTTGCGCTCTCGCTCGAGTCGCAGTGGACAGCGATAAACATATCGGGGTTCTTCGTCCTGCCCATATTCGCACGGGCGTCAAGAGAAACATATGTGTCATTAGAGCGCGTCATAATTACAGTTGCACCGCGGGCTTCGAGCTTCGCTTTTATCTTCTGGGCGAGGAGCAGGTTTATCTGCTTCTCGTATTTTTTGGAGCTGCTGGGGTTATATGCGCATATAGCGCCGGAATCGTTGCCGCCGTGACCCGCGTCTATCATAATGACACTGCCGCTGAGTGACGAAGCGGGCTTCGCCTTGATTTTGAGTGTGAGGCAGCCGTCGGAAGTGTAGCCGACGGAATAGCCGTAGAATCTGCCGGGGGTTCTGAGAGTCAGGCGCAAGGTCAGTGTTTTCGCCTTGCTGTCCGTTATCCACTGGGCGGCGGAGACTATCTTGCTGCCGGAGACATTGATTTTGCCTACAACATTGCCGGAATGGCTGAAGGTGATATCAACATATTTTCCGTTGAACGCCGTCACGGCATAGAGCGAGCCGCCCGAAGCCTGAGACGAAGGGATATATGACTGGTTCTTGACCGCGACATTGAACGGAACCTTCCAGGTGAAGCCGAATTTTATAGTAGTCGCGTCGGAGTTTGAAGAGCTCGAAACTACAGACACTTTGTTCTGCGGAAGATTATAGCCCTGAGCTATCAATTTTGTCTTGCTCGCAAGTATATTTCTGCCGCTGGCGAGGCGGTAATATTTGCTACCGCCATAAGTATATTCGCTCGAAATATAATCAAACGTTCCCGCCGGGAGCGGAGAGCTGTAGGGCACGCAGTCGTCAACTACATTCGCGGGCATCGTCTCGCAGAGCGAGGTTATCTCGCACATCTTCGATCTGCCCGCAACGCCCGCATAGGCGTAAGGAGTGAGCATCTTCGACGGGTCGAAATCGACATTTCCGCCCGTGTCTCCGTCGGTAGTGTCGGACGGTTTATCGGTTGACGGATGCTCGGTGGTATCGGGCTGGGTCGGGGGCGGCTCGGGAGTCGGAATGACCGCGCTGACGCTGACGCTCGCGCCGCTCATTGTGGCGGAGAGTCCGTTGAAGCTTGCGTATACTTTTATTCTTCCGAGCGACTGCACTTTTGACGTGCTCGCGGGAATTGAAATCTTGCCGCTGTAGACGGCGAAATCCGAGTTTTCGTCGAGCTTTGTGCCGTTTTCGTCCTGAACGAAATTAGACTGCTGCTTGAGCTTCACTTTCGTGCCGCCGAGGCTCGCCGTAACATTCGAGCCCTTGAGCGCGGTCGCGGTGACGGTGATGCTGCTGCCGCCCGGCACTTCCATAGATTTTGTCGGGGTTATCGACTCGAGTATCTTTATTTCATATGTAACGGTATATTTATGAGTCTTGCCCTTATGTTCAAAGTTGAATTCGTTCTTTCCGACCTTGAGTTCGGACTCGAACGAGAAATCGCCGTTTGCTTCGCGTTTTACATCTTTGCCGTTGAGCTTCAAGGGGCTCAGCGGGCTGCTTGAGCCTGTAAATGTTATTTTCGATTCGTTTGTGGTCTTTGTGCTGCCCTCAAAATTTCTGAGTTCAAAGTCCTTTTCAAGCTCTTCGCGGCTGCGCTCCGCGATATATTTGAGAATTGCCGAAGCGAGTGAATTATCCGACGAAAAAAACTCATAGTCATACATGACCGTTCCCACGCAGGAGTCGAGCGAATCGCAGGCATCGAGCTGTTCGGTTATCATCATCGCCTCATCCGTGCCGTCGGACGCAAAGAGATCTGCACGCACAGCCGCCGCGAAGCTCAGCCCGCTCCCGCGCGCGGAGTCGTTCACCTGCTCGAGCGAAGAGACATATTTTTCGCCAGCCGAGGACTTGTCCGCCGGGAAGCTTATAAGAAAATCCGCGAATCTTAAATCGAGCACGGCCGCGCAGTCCGCCGCGTTTGAAGCATCGGTAAAGAGCGCCGCGCTGACTTTTTTATTTTCGGAATGGAGAGTGCCGACGGCGTTCTTTCTCTGCTCGGCGGTCATATCGCCGGAGAACGCCACGCAGTCGAAGCTGCTTCCGAGCGAAGATAATTCATCTTTTCCGAACTCGGTGCCGCCGTAAACAAGACAGACATAAAGTCCCTGTTCTTTCGCTTTTTCGGAGAGTACTGAGAGGGCATCTATTTTCCCGTCCGAGCAGGCAAAGCCGCTCTCTTCGGGGACTGCAATAAACACTGAATCAAAGCCCTTGTTTTTTATATTTTCCGCCGCTTTCGCTATTATATCGGAGTTTGTCTTTGTATCGGAAGAGGTTGAAAGACCGAGCTTGTCCGTTCTGACGAAAATTGCGGAAAGCTTCGCGGGGCGCGAGGTGACGAATTGGACATTGCTGCCATCGTCGCCGGTAACTTCTGTCGTGCCCGGCTTTTTGCCGCCGAGGAACGACAGGATTTTATCTGTTCCGACTATGCCCGCGCTCACCGCCATGCTGACGAGCAGCAGGACAGCGACGGACATTACTATTACGGCATTTCTCTTTCCCTTCGTCATTTCATTTGCCCTCCGTCAGAAAAGTTTTCACCAAAAAGGATGTGATATCCCCAATTTATAATAAGACAGTATACATTATAACATATTTTCGAGATTTTGCATTTCTTTTTTTGCGTTTTCGTTGATTTTTCCGAACATATATGAATATGAAAAAAGCGCGAATCCGCAATAGGCATTTAGCGGACGGACGAAAGACAGCTGGCGGGCGATAATATCACTGTTCTCCGCCCACTCGGAGCTCCCCGACCGGGCATTTTTATCCTGAGTCCCGCATTTATAGGCGGCAAGACCCCAGATTATCCCGACGCGCCCGTCGGAGACAGAAGCCCAGCGTTTTACTGTTTTTTCAAACGGCAGAGACTGATTTTCAAAGCCGAAATAGACCTGCGGGATAATATAATCGGCGTAACCCGGAGTGGAGAGCCACAGCTCAACATCCGCGAACAGAGCGTTTTCGTTGCCGTCGATATTGCCCGCGGGACTTATCGAAAATATCTTGTCGCTGCCGTAGCTTTTAACGAGCGAATAAAGACCCGCCGCAAACGCACTGACGCTGTCGCGCCGCCACTCGTTGAGTCCTTTATCCCCGCCGCCGGAGGCATAAGCTTCATATTCCGCGCGGTCTATGCTCTCGTCGCGCGTGGGATAGAAATAGTCGTCGATATGTATGCCGTCGACCTCGTAGCCATCCAAAATTTCGCGCACGCCGTCATATATCAGCGCGTGGACATCGGTTGATGCGGGGTCGAAATATATTCCGTTTTTGAGCTGGATAACTGCATCCGTGCCAATGAGCTTTTTCGCCGGGCTCCCCTGCGGCAGAGAGTCAATATTATCGGACGAGCTGACGCGAAACGGGTTTATCCACGCATGAATTTTGAGTCCGGCTCTGTGGGCGCATTCGACCATCACTTTCAGCGGATCAAAGCCCGGGTCACTCCCCTTGCAGGAATATTTTGACCACGGGAAAAGCTTCGACGGATAGACGGCATCGGCAAAGGCGCGGACATGGACAAAAACCGTGTTGAGCTTCATATCCGCGACATTATTAAACATCTCCTCCGCCCGCTCGCGGAATTTTTCTTCGCCCTGAGCTGCATCAGGCAGCTCATAGCAGCTTATCCACACGGCGCGAATCTCATCGGGCTTCGGAGTGTAAACGGCAGAAGTTTCCGCTGTGCTATCGCTCGTCTGTTCCGGAAGTTTTGCGGGAGTCCGGGCGCATGAGCAGAAAACACATAGCAGAATAATGCAGACAAAAAGGCGTTTCATTTTTATTTCTCCTTTGTTTTTTATCTACTATATATCTATGCGTGTCCCGCATAAAAAAGTCAGAAGCCGCTGCAAAACACAGCGGCTTCAATAAAAAATATATCTTATTTTATATTCCCGTCAATGACATCGCGCAGGCTCACGCCGTCGAGATATTCGTTGATGACGCGCTCGAGTCCCTGCCAAAGCGGAAGGGTCAGGCAATCCGCACAGCGCGGGCACTCATTGGACTTACTGTCAAGGCACGCCACGGGCGCAAGGCTGCCCTCGGTAAGGCGCAGTATCTCGCCTACAGGGATATCCTCCGGCTCGCGCGCAAGGCGGTAGCCGCCCTGGAATCCGCGCGAAGTCTTTAAAACCCCATCGCCCGTCAAAGCGGGCACGATCTGTTCGAGATATTTTTTCGATATATCCTGCCTTGCGGCAATATCCTTGAGGGCAACAAAACCGTCGCCCTGATTTTCATACAAATCGATAAGCAGACGCATGGCATAGCGTCCCTTTGTGGAGATCTTCAATCAAATCACCTCTTTTTGGCGAGTATAGCACAAATTCCGCCGATTTTCAAGCAATCAGTCGATAACGACCTCTCTGTGCAGCTCGGACGAGTCATATATCGCCTGCATTATTTTGGAAGTTCCGATGGCGAGATCGATATCGGCGCGGTTATGCTCATGATTTATAACGCAGTCGACGAACGAATTTATTTCCGCTTCGTAGAAATTGTTCGTTCTGAACTTCGGCTCGCTGCGCATGAGCATGCCGTTCTTGACGGAATAGATAACAAAGCCCTCGCCGTATTCGAGCCTTATGCCCGCCTTGTCGCCGATGAAATCGATATATGTCTCATCCTCGCCGATGTTCTCCGCCCACGCGCCGTTGAAGGTTATGGTCGGACCGTCGGTTCTGACAATGCCGGTTACGGAATCGTCAACATCGAAAACGCCGTCCTTGTCGGCGGTATTCTCCGCCCACATGTTCGTATAGACATAGTCTTTTATGTTCTTGCCGAGCTTGCAGAACGCCTCGCCCGATGCGGTCAGGGGCTTGGGCTCGCCGCAGCAATAGAGAATGAGGTCGAGATAATGGACGCCCCAGTCTATCAGCGCGCCGCCGCCGGACGCCGCCTTGCGTGTGAAGTCGCCGCCGATGCCGGGGATGGAGCGGTTCGCGCGGAAGCTCGCATAGACATGGTAGACCTCGCCGAGCTCGCCCGCATCTATAAGATACTTTATATGATTGACCGCGTTGTCAAAGCGGTTGCACACGCCGATGCTGAGAATTCTGTCCGTCTCATTGGAAACTCGCTGCATCTCGAGTGCCTCAGAGAGCACGCGCGCGGCGGGCTTCTCGCTGAGAACATCCTTGCCCGCTCGCATGAAGTCTATAGCTATGACCGAGTGCAGGTCATTATGGGTGCAGACAGAAACCGAATCAAGCTCCGGGTCGTCAAGTATCTCGTGATAGTCATAGACCGCTTTTCCGCAGCCGTATTTTTCGACCGCAGCGTCCGCTCTCTCGGGAATGATATCGCAGAAATACTTTATCTCCGCCTTTTCGTTTTTCATATATGCGGGGATATGCGCAGAGTTCGCTATCGCGCCGCAGCCGATTATCGCAACCTTGATTTTTTCTGACACTGAAACTCCTCCGTTTCAAGTTTATTTATCTATACATAATAATACCAAGACGGGCGCCAAAAGTAAACTCCGGCACAAAAAATATATACTTTTTTATTTTTTCGTTTAAATCGGACATTTTTTGCCTATTTGTTTCTTGTCTTTTCTCAGTGCAGGTTATATAATACAATTACATAATTGTTTCAATTTTTATCTGGAGATGATGAAGTGAGCAAAGTATCCGATTTTCTCAACTCAAAAATCGTCAAGAGCGATGTCGGAGAAGAGACCGTACTGACCTGGAAAGAGACGCTCTCTTATGCCCTCGGCCGCGGCGCGCAGGGCATGAACACGAGCATGACCAGTTCAAAGTACATAAACTTCTTCCTGACCGATGTTCTTTTCAAAAAACTCCCGAACCCAATGGGCGTTGCGTCAAAGATCAGATTTTTCTGCGGCATCTTCGACGCGATAAATGACCCGATGATGGGCGTTCTTGTTGACAAAACAAGGACAAAGGACGGTCAGATGCGACCCTATATCAAGTGGGCGCCGCTGTTCGTTTCGCTCGTCATGGTGCTGTTCTTCGTCGGCAGCGCAAACGCGAGCCCCGTGTTCAACATCATTTACACGACCTTCCTTTTCGTCATGCTCGACGTCACCTACACGGCGTTTGATATCCCGATGGGCGCTCTCGCCTTTTCGATAACCCCGAGCGGAATCGAGCGAACTAAGCTCTTCGGAGTCAGTTCAATAACCCGCTCCGTCGTCGGCGCTCTGCCGCAGGTTTTCGTCGCGGGCGCTGCTCTGCTCCCCTATTTCAAGGATCACACCCCGCAGGCATATCTGACCTCCGCGATAATCTCCGCCGTGTGCATAGTCGTGCTCACGCGCCTTACATATCACAACACACGCGAGCGCGCCCAGCACCAGTCCGACACGCCGAGCGTCAAGGAGTGCTTCGCGCTCCTGTTCAAGAACCGTCCTCTGCTCATGCTCTTCTTTGCAAATATCTTCTTCCTTATCTGCAAGATACCCGAGCAGATTTCGTTCTACTTTGTCGCCGACCTTCTTTTCAACAGAAAATACAATGTATTTATCGACGTTATCAAATTCCCGGGCTTCCTGCTCGCGGGTATTCTCGTACCCAAGATAGTCGAAAAGCTCGGCAAGCGCGCGGACTCGCGCAGATTCTTCCAGATCTGCTGCGTCAGTGCAATAGTGCTCCACCTGCTCTTCGCGCTGACCACCTACGGCGGTCTCGTCAACAAGCCCGCAGGTCAGTCCGCTTCGATATTCACGGCTATTCTTGTTATTCTCTTCACCGGTCTTACCACCATCCCGCTTGAGTTCAAGAACCTCATGCAGAAAGAGATGGAGGCCGAGACGGTCGACTACATCGAATGGAAAACAGGACGCCGCGTTGAGGGCATCATGCTCTCGATAATGAGCTTCACGGGAAAGATTGAGAACACCTTCGCTTCGTCCATCGGCATCGCCATTCTCGGCGTTGTCGGCTATGTCAGCCACACAGAGGGCTCACTGATTCAGAACCACAGCACCAATCTCGCGCTGTTCGCAATGACAACGATAGTCCCAGCAATAGGCTATCTGCTCATGCTCATACCTATACACTTCTATAATATCACCGGCGAAGGACACAGAAAGATGATGTCCGAAATCGCCGAACGCCGCGCATCTATAGCAGCCGAGACTGCCGCCGAGATGCAGAGCGCAGGAGAGACAAAATGAACCCACGCTTCGTTTTCATAGCCGATACCCACCACTTCTCGCGCACCCTGTCAGACGGCGGCGAGGCATATGCCTACCGCAGCGAATCGGATCAGAAGTGCCTCGAAGAGACGGGCGAGATAATCGACGCGGCTTTTGAGAAGATACTCGAAGACCCACCCGCCGCAGTGATGATAGCCGGAGATTTATCCGACGACGGCGAACGCATATGCCACGAGGAGTTCCGCGAAAAGCTGCGCGAGCTTCAAAAGCATGTTCCCGTATATGTCATAACCGCGACGCATGACTGGTGCTGCGACGAGAATCCGCGCAGATTCACGGGCAGCGAAGTCACAAACGACGTTGAGACAGTCCCGCACGAGGAGCTGAGCGAATTCTACCGCGAATTCGGGCTCGACCGCGCGATAAGCTCATACAAGACACATCTCGGCATATACTCATATGTCGCGCAGATCGCCGACGGAGTCCGCCTGCTTGCGCTCAACGACGACCAAAACGGCAAGGGGCGCGCGGGCTACACCCCCGACCACATGGCGTGGGTCGAGGAACAGATACGCAAGGCAAAAGAGGACGGTCAGCTGATGATCGGCATGGAGCATCACCTGCTCATCGCGCACATCCACCCGTTCATCACGAGCGGCCACTGCGTCGGCGACCGCGAAGAGGTTGCCGCGAAATTAGCGGACGCAGGGCTTCGCTATATGTTCGTCGGTCACTCGCATATTCAGAGAATAGATACATTTGTATCACCCTCGGGAAATCCGATAACGGAAGTGAACATAGGCTCGCTGTGCGGCTATCCCGCGCCGATAGTCAATGTTACTGTAACGGACGACAACCGCCTGCACATAGTCACGGAGCATCTTGAGAGCTTCGAGGGCGCAGACGACGCGCAGGAGTTTTTGAAAGCGCACGCGGTGCAGATGATAGACCTGCCGCTCAAGGGCATACTCGTTAGCCGCGAAGAGTTCGGCAAAAGGCTCGACGCGCTCGGTGCGAACGGCAAGAAGATATCGGCGCTGCGTCCGATTGCAAAGCCGATTGCAAAGCTGCTGCTCGAATCCGATGTGATGAGCTTCTACAAAAAAGTGAACCGCCTGACCTTCGGCAAAATTCTCCGCAAAGAGGACGCCGAGGAGCTCGCGGACATGAAAGTTATCGACATTGTTCACAATGTCCTGCTCTCGTTCCTCGACGGCGGCATGAACAGAGTCGACAGGGACAGCGCATACTACCGCCTCGTCACCGGGACGGTATCGATTCCCTCGCGGATAATGAAAAACAACTCGCTGTTCAGAAAGCTAAACGAGTGCGCCGACGCGATACTCACGGGCAGCGACCCCGACCCCGAGGACGCAATAATATAAAAAATACAGGGCTTCCGTTAAAAATCGGAAGCCCTGTTTGATTTTCTGCTGTCAATGGAAATCCCACGAATCGATATCGGCATAGACATCGTTGATATGATTCGCGTTGCCGTATTTCAGCGTGCGCGTGTATATCGCAAGCCCCGAACGGTAGCAAAGCGGGACGAACGGCATATCGGCATTGAACGCATCTATAAATGTGTTCACATCGGACGAGCCTGCGAGAAACGCCGAATACGCAGTGCTCGCGGCGCCAGAAGTGTTAATGCCGTAGGCCACGCTGCCGCCGTTCTTGAGAAGCGGCGAAAGGCTCATATTCTCGGTGAGCTTGACCTCGCCTATATACATATCATATTTGCCGGACGCGACCGCCGAGCGGTAATCTTTTTCGCTCAGCGCGCTGACGGTGACGGAAATTTTGAGCTTTTCGAGCATCTCTTTTATGCTCTGCGCCGCCGCCGATTTGAAGCCGTTGTCTTTGTTGACGACTATCTTGAGAGTGAGCTGTTTTTTGTTTGCGTCCGCGCGCACAGCGTCATTTTTTGAAGTATATCCCGCCTCGTCGAGCAGCTTTCCCGCCGCTTCGAGGTCGGTTTTGACTGTATAGTCCTTGCCGGAGATAACATTCCAGTCGGGGTTGAACGGAGTATACGCCGCTTTGGCGTGACCCTGAAACGACTCGTCGGCGAGCTTCGCCCTGTCAATGGCAAGTGCCACCGCCTGACGCACCTTCTCGGATGAGAGCGCGGAGCAGCTCTTGTTGAAAGCGAGATAGACTAAATTATTCATCAGGATATCTGCGACCGACGAGGAATAGCGAGTATAAGAGCCGCCGCGCAGATCGTCAAAAGCGAAGCTTATATTGCCGATGGCGAGGGTATATTTGAGCATGCTCAAGTCTTTGACATCATAGAGAGTGATGCTCGTTTTCTTAGGCGAGAAGTTGCCGCGCGCGCTGCTCGCTTTGAGATAGCCGACGCCGTTTTCCGAAGAATATGTGTATCTGCCCCTGCCCGCAGCGCCGTCCTCGGTCGAGCCGCCCTTTGTGACAGCAAAGGTCAGACAGTTGACGGCATACGGATCGTCATCGGTGAGAGAAAACACGACGCTGTTCCCGCTGACTTTTGCGCTGCTGAAATTCGCAAGCTGAGTTTTATATGCGGGCGATTTCTTCGCGCTCTCAAACGAGGCGACAACATCGGAAGCCGAGACGCCCGAACCGTCCGAGAACTTTGCAGACGCAAGAGATACCGTCAGGGTTCGACCGCTGCGGCTGTAATTCGACGCGAGAAGCGGCTGAGGATTATAATTTTTGTCGAGGGCGAACAGACCGTCATAGATAAGCGGCATCAGCTGTTGATTGAGCATACTTGTTGCCGTAAAGGGATTGAGCTTGTCACCTTTTGAATAGGGCAGTTTGAGGGTCTGCACCGCTTCGACCGCTTCGGGCGGCATGGTGGTTGTCTCGTCCCCGCCGTCCTTTTTGTTTGAACAGCCGCTGAATGCGAAAGAAAGCGCGACCGTCAGCACAAGTATCGCCGCCGCGGCGCGGATAATTTTTTTCTTCATACTTATCTCCTCTCGGGGAAGTGTAAAGTTATATAGCTTTACGTTATTTTATCAGATCTTTGATTATCTCGCCCGCCATTATCATGCCTGCAACGGGCGGAACAAACGATATACTCCCGGGCAGTGCCCTGCGCGAAGTCACTTCGGCGGTCTCATTCGGCTTTATCGGCTGCTCGGGTGACCAGACGACTTTCAGGTGACTTATGCCTCTGACCTTCAGCTCGCGGCGCATCACGCGGCACAGCGGACAGACCGAAGTTTTTGTGATATCAGAGACCCGAAAAAGCGTCGGGTCGAGCTTATTTCCCGTGCCCATGCACGATATCAGCGGTATCCCCCGCCTCTGCGATTCGACAGCTAACGACAGTTTTGCCTGAACGGTATCGACCGCGTCAGCCATATAGTCATAGCGGTTCTCGAAGAAATCCGCAGAATTCTCTTCGAGATAGAACCCGTCGATAATATTCACCTTGCAGTCGGGATTTATATCTTTTATTCTCGCCGCCGCGACCTGAGTTTTTTTCATGCCGACTGTCGAAGAGAGGGCGTATAGCTGGCGGTTGATGTTAGTAATCGCAACCTCGTCATTGTCAATAACGGTCAGCTCGCCGACTCCTGCGCGGGCGAGCGCCTCCGCAGTATAAGAGCCGACGCCGCCGAGCCCGAACACCGCGACATGGCAGCGGCTCAGCTTTTCGACCGACTCCCCGTCTATGAGCATTTCACTTCTTGAAAAGCGCGAAAGATCCAAAATATCTGCCTCCGGTAGTTTCTTATGGGATTATTGTACACCATGGGCGAAGATTTTGCAATTTTTTATTGATAAAAGCGCGGTTGCGGTTGTTTTTTCGTCCGCCAGAGGTTATAATTAAATGAATATCAATCAAAATAAAGGATGTCATTTGAAATGAAATTAGGAATAGTAGGTCTGCCGAATGTCGGCAAGAGCACACTTTTCAACGCCATCACAAACGCGGGCGCGCAGTCCGCGAACTATGCGTTCTGCACCATCGAGCCGAATGTCGGCGTGGTCGCAGTGCCGGACGAGCGGTTGGACAAGCTCGCCGAGATGTATCACCCGGACAAGATAACCCCCGCGACAATTGAATTCGTTGACATAGCGGGTCTTGTGCGCGGCGCATCAAAAGGCGAAGGTCTCGGCAACAAGTTCCTCTCGCACATAAGAGAGGTCGACGCGATAATACATGTTGTTCGCTGCTTTGAGGACGACGACATTGTCCATGTTGACGCGACCATCGACCCGAAGAGAGACATCGAGACGATAAACCTCGAACTCATCCTCTCCGACCTTGAGATGGTCGAGCGCAGGATATACAGGGTTGCGAAACAGGCGAGAAACGACAAATCCGCAGCCGCCGAGCTGGAGTTCCTCAAGAGGCTCAAAACCGAGCTCGAGAGCGAAGTGCCCGCGAGAAATGTCGAGTGCGACGAGAACGAGCGCGAATTTTTGGCTCAGATCGCCCTGCTCACCGCGAAGCCGGTAATATATGCCTGCAACATGAGTGAAAACGATTTTGCAAACAATATTGATACAAACCGCCACTATCTCGCGGTCAAAGAAATAGCCGCCGCAGAGGGTTCGGAGGTTCTGCCGATCTGCGCGGAGCTTGAGGCTGAGATAGCCTCGCTCGAAAAAGAGGAGCGCGAGATGTTCCTGACCGATCTCGGAATCGAGAAAGGCGGACTCGATCTGCTCGTTCAGCGCAGCTATCACCTGCTCGGTCTTATCTCATATCTGACCGCCGGCAAACCCGAGGTCAGAGCCTGGACAATAACCCGCGGCACAAAGGCTCCCCAGGCGGCAGGAAAGATTCACTCCGACTTTGAGCGCGGATTCATACGCGCCGAGGTCATAAGCTTCGACGATCTCATCGCCTGCGGTTCGCTGACCGCCGCAAAGGAAAAGGGTCTTGTCCGCAGCGAGGGCAAGGAATATGTCATGAACGACGGCGATGTCGTGCTGTTCAGATTCAATGTGTAAAAGGAGTTAATTATGGCTGAGGACAACAACATTCTTGATTTTTATCCCGACGGCGAGGAGGATTCCTGCGCCGAGGACAGCTACGTTACTCTCGTTGACGACGAGGGCAACGAGGTTGAGATGTCGGTAGTCGACATAGTCGAGCACAAGGGCGAAAATTATGTCATTCTCCTGCCCGTTGAGAACATCGAATCGGGCGACATGCAGTTCGCCGTGATGAAAATCGAATACGACGAGGAGACCGACGAATACACCTATGTGACCGGCAACGAGCCGGAATACGACGAGGTTTTCATTGAGTTTCGCGAGAGACTCGAACAGGAGCTGAGCATCATTGACGATGACGGCGGCGAGTTAGACAGCGAAAACGAAATCGATCATTTCGACGAGGACAACTGATAAAATAACAAGCAAAAGCCGCCCGACTGTAATAAATACAGCCGGGCGGCTTACTTTTTTATATCAATCCGAGCTTTTTGAACGCGTTATAGAGTCCGTTTGAATTTATATCGTCGGTCACCATATCGGCGGCCGCGCGCAGAGCTGGAGTTCCGTTGCCCATGGCGACTCCGAAAGAGGCGAAGTCCATCATCTCAAGATCGTTGTCGCCGTCGCCGAAGGCTATTGTCGCGCTCTGAGGCGCGTCAAAGCGGCGCAGTATCTCCGCCATGCCGGTGGCTTTGGTGTATCTGCTGTCTGTCACCTCGCCGCAGCGGTCGCCCATGCTGCCGAAGCTGTATCGCACGACGCTGAACCTGTCCCCGAGGTCAGCGGCAACATCGGAAAGCCCTTTCGGTGCTCCGTAATATATAAGCTTTTCGGCAACCGTGAGTTCGGGCACGCTCTCGACTATTTTTGTCATGCCGAAGAGCGAATCTATCTTGCCGCGGTCGATGCCGTCGGCGAGATAATGCTCAACTATCGCGTCCCCGCACCACTTTTCGAGCATCAGCGTGTGCTCTGTCTGCACGCAGTACGGAGTGTGCGCGGCGGTGAAATAATCCGAAAGAAAGGTTATATATTCTTTTGAAAAGCAGTGCTGAGCTATGCACTCGCCGTCTGCCATAACATATGCGCCAGACGAGCATACCGCGCCGTCGAACTTCACTTTTTCGAGAAGCCACGGATATATCTGCGAACGCTGTCTGCCAGTGCAGACGAATAGCTTATGTCCGTTTGATTTTGCGGTTTTCAGCGCCTTGAGCGCTGAGTCGGCGAGCTTGCCCTGAAAGTCGACAAGCGTTCCGTCTATATCAAGAAAAATATATTTGCAGTCCATGCATTTCCTCCGAAAGCGTTTTCATTATGATAGCACAACCCGCGCTTTTTGTCCATTGCCGATTGAAAAAGCCGGTGCGTTTATAGTATAATCTTTTACACAGGGAATTTACAAGGCGGTGGAAAGCATGACTGATATCGAACACGCAAAACAGCTTCTTACAGGCGAGGGATACACCTGCGTCATTTGCAGAGGCGATAACATACACACGAGCGAAAAGCGTGGAGTCGCGCCGCTCATTGAGCTTTTAGACAGCAATATTGATGTCCGCGGATATTCCGCCGCAGATAAGACGGTCGGCAAAGCGGCGGCGATGCTGTTCGTATTGCTTGGCGTCGGCGAAATATATGCCGTAGTTATGAGCCGTAGCGCCAAAAAGATTCTTGACGGGCACGGGATAAAATATTCCTGCGGCGAAGAGGTCGAATATATAATAAACCGCAAAAAAGACGGCATGTGCCCGATGGAAAAGGCGGTTATGGACATTGACGACCCCGCCGAGGCACAGAAGGAAATAAAAGAAACGATTGAAAAGATGAGAAAGGGCGGCTAACATGAAGCTTCATTACATGGGCAAGTTCAACCTCGACCCGGACAGCCTGCCGCAGGCGGAGCACAAGCCCGGCGCGGTGGAATTCAAAGAGGCGGACAGCATGAAAAAGTTGTCCGTTATCGCGAACACCGTCGCCTGCATAATACTCGTCATTCTCGGCGCGGCGGCGTTCTTCAGAATTGTTCCCGTTGCAGAACCAAAATCCGCGACAATCACCTGGTTTGCGGCGCTCCTTGGCTCTATAGTGATAATCTTCCCGCACGAGCTGCTCCACGCCCTCTGCTTCAAAAAAGACGTGTATCTTTACACAAATCTCAAGCAGGGCATGCTGTTTGTTATAGGCACGGAGACGATGAGCAAGGACAGGTTCATATTCATGTCGATGCTCCCGAACTTAATTTTCGGCATCGTCCCCTATGTTATCGGCATGATTTTCCCGAAGTTTATATTCCTGACCATGTTCGGCATGATCTGCACAAGCATGGGCGCGGGCGACTACTACAATGTTTTCAACGCCATACGCCAGGTGCCGAAGAACGGAAGAGTATATATGTCCGGCATGCGGTCGTATTGGTGTGAGGAGGAATAAGCCTTTAAAAATAAAAAACGCCCCGGCACGGATTATATTTTCCCGTGTTGGGGCATTTTCAAGAGAAGAAGTTAGCCGTTGTAGGACGCCACGTTCGTGATAACGACCCTATGACCCGTGTACTGCTTTTTCACCAGGTCCATCGCGATTCCCGATGTCACAGCAGAAACAATCTGCTCGCTGCGCATGTTATCAACAAGAAATGATATTTTCCACCGCTGCATGAATTCACCTCCCTTTCGCTTGTTGAAATGAGTATACTAAAAGCGATGGGACAAAATCGGGGCGAACTATCATAAAAAGACAGATCACAATTGCAGCAATGGGACAAATATGGTACACTGTTACAGGTATAATATAGCCGAGGTGAAAAGAACATGTACAGTCCTGAATCCAAAAAGTTGGCTCTGACACGCATTAAAGAGATATTTGAAACCTACAGCGACTTCGAGCATCCGCTCACACAAAACGACATAGCCGAACACCTTGATCACGACTACGGAATCAATATAGACCGAAAAACAATCGGCAGAAACATATCACTTCTCAAAGAGACCGGCATTGAAATAGAATCCGACCACCGCGGGAGCTATCTTGGCAGCAGATTGTTTGAGGACTCCGATCTTCGTATGCTCATCGACGGCATTCTGTGCAGCAAATATATCACCGCCAAGCACTCTGAAGATCTGATAAAGCGCATTTGCGGGCTTTCGAATATATATTTTCGCTCACACATAAAAAATATTTTTTCCGTTACCGACCGCTGCAAGACGGAAAATCCGTCTCTCTTCTATAATATTGAAGTGATCGACGATGCCATCGAAAAGAATCGACAGATAACTTTTGACTACAACAAGTACGAAGCCGACAAACAGCTGCACAAATCCGCCGAGCACACTGCCTCGCCCTATCAGCTGATAGTTCACAACCAGCGCTATTATCTCATGGCGCTCAACGAGCAATGGCAGAATATAATCTATTATCGCCTGGATCGCATAACAAACATGCGGATTACCGACCTACACATGACCCCGCTCAGGAGCATAAAGGGATACGAGAACGGCATTGACTACGGCGAGATTTCTTCCGCGCTCCCGTATATGTTCGCAGACAAGCCGCAGACCGTCGAGATGATTGTAAGTGTCTGCATAATCGACCAAGTTATCGACTGGTTCGGAAAAGACATACGCATCTGTGATATCGGTGACGGCAAATTCAAGGTCACCCTGCGGGTGAGCCTCAACGCCATGGAATATTGGGCGATGCAGTATATCAACTTCGCCGAAATAGTTTCCCCTGCCGGTCTGCGTGAGAAGATCAAAGATAATCTCAGCAGCGCTGCAAAGAAATATGAATAATAAACAGGCTGAGCAAGCACTGAAGCTGCTCAGCCTGTTTTATTTATTGCTGTATGCTTTTAAATTCATCTTCAAGCTTTTTAAGCTTATCAGTATCTTTTACGAGCCAATAGCTCGGGTGATAAACCTCGAGCACCGGGACCGACTTGCAGGAATCAACATTTGAAAGACAGTCTCTCACGCCCGACCCGCAGCACACTATAATATCCGGCGAAATTATTTTGATTTCCCTGTCTATCAAGTCCTTATAATTTTGGGCATAATCGCGAAGAAGCTTGGTTTTACATTCCGTAAACCCGCCGCGTTTGTTTATATTCATGAAAGCCACATACCGCAGAGCGGAGATATCTTTTTCAGGCGTTTCAAAGTTTTCGTTCAGTATTGCATTGGCAAGAAGTGCGAGCCCCGAAGAAAAACTGGTTCCTCTCTTCTCTTCCCCGAGCACCACTCTGCGGCACCAAAAACCGTCGTTTTGAGCTGTTTCGAAATTTTCCTCGGCTGTCGTCTTCTCTGTCTTATCGAGACACGCTGCCTCTTTGGCAATAAAAAGAATCTTCTTGGGGCTTTGCATATACGAAGCCTCATCGATTATCCCGTCGGGGATGAAGTTATTCTTTGATATTTTGTCGTTGCTGTAATCTTCGGATATGTGACGTTTTCGCCACTCATCAAACAGTTTCTCCAGCTCTGCGCTGCGGTTATTACTCATAGCCTTGCCTCCCCGTTTTTTATTTTATTATATCATCCCGAGCCAACTTCGTCAACGAAAGTTATGTCTGCTTTTTGGGTCATGCATCCTGCTAAAATAGGAATCAAGAGGGGTGAAAATATGGCTGAAAAAGCAATTTTAGAAATTTCGGACGGATATAAAATCGAAGAGAAATCATATATTGTTGACTGCGAAACCGCATGCCGCATTTTAACATCGGACAAACAAAGGAAATTCACATCTGCCAAAAAACGTGGCGAAAAAGTTGAGCTCACGCAGCATATAATTATCTGCCCCGTCTGCGGACACCGAATGCCCGCCTATCCGCGATATACAAACGGTTGGCTGACGCAGAGCTCTTCAAAAATAGCAAAGACTCCGAAAAATGTCATCAGGCAATGGTGCGAAGATAAAATAAGCGATTCAAAAGATACTATTTACTTGAATTTCATATCACAGCCGATGCTTGAAAATGTAATATACACCTGCCCCGAATGTCGCTGTGAATCTAATTTGTTCAGCAAAATTGTGCGCTGCGAATTGAATTACCGCCGCCACAAGCTCTCAATATCCAGACAAATCGACGACACAAAAACGCTTTTGTCCGTCTCATGGCTCAAGGGAACGGTGAACGTAAATTTTCCTATGTACGAGGAGCTTACATTTAACTTCAGAAACGGTCACACGTTCGTGCGGCTTCTGGACAGAAACGGGGCGGCAATTGCAACATGCGATGTCACCGAGCGAAAGGAGCTTTTGCAGGATAGCTTTTTTGCAAGATTATTGGGATGTAATAAAAGAATCGTTCGCCTTGTCAAAAAATTTTTTGTCTGCGAATGGCAGTCAAAACTGCCTTTTAAAACATCGGAGCTCAATCTGACAAAGTTCATGCTTTTAACCGAGTTTATAGGATACCCGAAGATTTTCTATCATTCGATACCGTATGCAATCGGGACGCACAATATATCCGCATTGTTTAAGTGCAGGCGCAGGGCTCTGCACCAAGCTCAACAAATCGAACAGCGGTATAAATCCATATCGTGGATGCAGGCAAAGAGCATAAGAAAAATTATTCTTTCAAACCCGGCATTTTTATTCTACGAAAATGAATGCGCGGCTCTCTCCGAAATCTTTGTCAACATAAATTTGTTTCGCTCCGTTTTGTGTACGCCCGATATTTTTACGGTTCTCGGCAGACTCAACGAAAATCGCGGCATACTTGACTTTTTGCGTGATTACGCCGCCGTTAAAGGTGAAATGTCGTTGAAACGCGAGATGATGACCTCACCAGTTTATTTAAATGAGTACGCCTTCCATTACGGCGGTTTGAGCGACCGAGCGAAAGTGCGCGAGAGAAAACAATGGAAAAACGGTATTTCAATAAAAGAGATGTCCGATTTTAGCCACGCAAGAATATCGCGTCCCATGTTATCCTGCAATATCGGGATACCCGATTGCGTCGTATACGGATTTCATTTTTTCCGTCTCGGCTCCGAAAGCGACTATTTTGAAGCTTCAAACAAGCTGAATAATTGTCTGCGCTTTTTCCTGGATCGCTCCGACATGGCCGATAACAACCCTGTCATATGTGTATCTAAAGGCGAGAAGTTAGTCGCCGCGATAGAGGTGCACGGCAAATCAATTGTGCAAGCTTCCGGATATTCAAACAGACCGCTTGAGTACGACCCATATTTATACAAGGCATATACGATTTGGCGCAAAAAATATAATCTGCACGAAGGCAGGCAGTAAAAACTCGCACAGAAAAAACGGTTCGGTTTATTAAAAGCCGAACCGTTTAATTCATATAAACTCGCTTATCGGGATCTTATTGATATCTCTGCCTTTTTCATCTTTGAAGAAATCTCTTCTTCCGGTGCTTTCATAATCCCACAGCACGGTAATGTTATCTATCCGCGCAGCATTCTCACGGACGAATCTTTTGATGACGGCCGTCCAGTCAAATCCACTGCCGGAAACGCGAAAAAACATATCGCGGCAGTCCTCAACAGTGTCGTACATCCCGCCCAATCTGGCTCGCAAAAACTCGTCGTTCAGGGCTTCGATAACAAGCGAATTTAGCTCTCGGACATTCATATTAATCCCGGTCGGCAATTTATCGGCAACCGCCAAGACAAAATCGGCAGTCAGAAAATTATACTGTTTGTCCTCAATATCAATCATGAGATCGTGCACGGTATCCCCGTTGTAACCCGGGTACTCATGTCCGGAGTCTCCACGGCTCAGACCCTCGGCGTATGCCGATATGAGATTCAATATCAAACATTTCGTCCTGCACCGTGCCGTGTGTTTATACAGCCACTCTGCGGCATAGAGCGTGTCCTCCGCATCCTCACTGTCTGCGTAATAGTGACTGGTGCACGCAAAAGCCTTGCCATCCTGTCTTATCATCCACGCCGTTTCTCTGTTCATAACATTCCTCCTTTGATGCATTATACCAAACTCAATGCGTCAAAATCGGGACAAAAAACTGGGGATAAATTAAACAAAGCAGCAAGAATAAATCTTGCTGCCCTGGGATTTGTCTTTTTACAGACCTGTTCAATTATTTAATCAAGCGACTCCAAAATTTTTTCAATGGCCTCCGCATTGATTTTCTTTCTGTCCCCTTTTACGGCAACAGTCATATTGCATCTTCTGAAAATATACTTTGCGGCGTCGATTATCTGCTCCTTAGTTACTCTGAACCTGCCGTAAAATTCATCCGAATAATCTATCGGCTGCGTTTTTAATATATGGTTGTAGTAAGCCATATTCCAATTCAAATTATCCGGATTATCCAAATCCAGTTCCCAATTAAACATCTCATAATTAAGATTCGCTTCAAAGTTAAACCGACCGTCTTTTGCCGCATTTAACAACTCGACAACCGTTTTGAAAACGTCCTCAATCTTATTTCTGTCAACTTCAAAGCTGAAGTTAATATTGCCTACATTGTCATATTGCTCAAAAGTGCTGTCGTATGAATAAATAATAGGATTGTCCTCGGACAGATAATTATACACCAGCGCTTTATCGCCATTGAACAGCAATGCATAAAGTAAATCATAGACTCCGCCCGGATATTTTGAACAATCAACATCAAATCCTATCTGAATATAGTGCCAATAATTATTTTTGATCCAAATTTTCTTTTCCCTATGAAAGAACTCGTCATTAACGGTAACTGTATTCGTAAAGCCAGGATTGCTTTGAGAAATATCAAGCTCACTGATTTTTTTATTCAGGGCGTCGAGATTCTTATCAGAGATATTGCCGGTCGCATATACAAAACAATTACCGGCAGAAAGCACCTTTTGTCTGAACTCGTTTATCTTCTTGACAGAAACACGGTCAATTGTTTTGCAATAGCCTAATATGGTTCTTTTAGCTTCACTGTTTCTCCAAACTATACCGTCAAAATAAAAATCAAGTGAGTTCCGTTCATCTTTCTCCCTGATTTCGGCTTTGATCCGTCCTTTCTCATTATTGAAATCATGCGAGGTCAGCTTGATTTCATCAAACAAACTGCATAAAACTTCCACGGCAAAATCAAATTCATGCCTTGGACCATCTATAGTAAAACGTACAAACTCTTTATAAGTACAGCCTCTCAAGCTCAAGCCGTGTGTAGCAATAAGTTCATAAAAATTTTCGTATTTATCTTTAAGATTTCTAAATACAACATGCTCGAAAATATGACTGATACCGTTATTAGACGAGTCCTCAAAAATGCTACCGGCTCTCACATATAATGATAGGCAGAAGCTTCTGAGATTCGGATTTGTCAAAGAATATATAGAAATACCGTTGACCGAAGCCGAGCGTTCGTTCATACATAATCACCTCTTTATGCAATGATTATATACTATTAGCTTCAAATTGGCAATATAGTAATTGGGTTGAGCCGAACACAGCTTGGCTGCATATACAGCTGATGGTGTTCGGGCAGCTTATGTATTGCTAAGCCGTTTTGGACTCGAACCAACGACGCATACGGTCAGAAGCATAGTCGCCTTGCAGGGGGATGCCCCAAAATGCGAGCATTTAGGGGAGAGGACGAGGTGCGTAATGAATGAGTTTTCGCCAAAGGCGAAAGCGAGTGATATGGAGCCACCGAGGACGAGGAGCGCGTCGCAATGCTCGTTGTTTCTTCCTGCTCAGAGCACCGCTTCATCTGCCGCAGGCAGCACGGTGCTACGAGCCAGTTAACAGCCGTGTGGCTGTGTGTGGCAGAGTCACTGTTTGGGTCAGTAGGTAAAGTAAAACAGAGCAGAAAGATTTTAGTCTTACTGCTCTGTCAGTTAAATAGAATTCATTTAGTACAATAAATTTTTAATAAATGAAGTGTTTGCTCCGCAAACATGAAGCGACAACTTCGTTGTAATGAAGTGCTCGCTATGCTCGCACGAAGTAAAGCGCGCTTTGATTTTCATGCGGTTTGACCGCACTTCATTAGCGAAGCGACTTCATTTTTCATGCACCGAAGGTGCGCTTAATTGAAAAAGCACCTGCAAATGCAAGTGCTTTTTTTGGCTCCCCCTGTTGGACTCGAACCAACGACCCTGCGGTTAACAGCCGCATGCTCTACCGACTGAGCTAAGGAGGAATGTTTCTACCGCCCAGTATTAGTGGGCGGTAACTTGTGTCGGCGTCGACTTATCTTCCCGGGAGGCTGCCCTCCGAGTATTGTCAGCACGAATGAGCTTAACTACCGTGTTCGGAATGGGAACGGGTGGACCCTCATCGTCATAGACACCGACTCTATCTTTAACGCTTTTCACGTTAAATCCATATATCATACATCGCTTGCGCGCTGTTTTCTTTGGTGACCCGTACGGGATTCGAACCCATGTTGCCGGCGTGAGAGGCCGGAGTCTTAAACCGCTTGACCAACGGGCCGTATGGTACACCTTCAGGGACTCGAACCCTGGACACCCTGATTAAGAGTCAGGTGCTCTACCAGCTGAGCTAAAGGTGCATACACAAGACACACCCTGAAAACTGAACAAAGGAAGAAAAGTAATGAACGAAAGGAAACAAAGTCAAGCCCTCGACCTATTAGTACTGCCAAGCTAAACGTGTCACCACGCTTACACATGCAGCCTATCAACCTCTTAGTCCATGAGGGGTCTTACTAGCTTATGCTATGGGATATCTTATCTTGGAGGCGGCTTCACGCTTAGATGCTTTCAGCGTTTATCCGTTCCGCACATAGCTGCCCAGCTGTGCCACTGGCGTGACAACTGGTGCACCAGAGGTGCGTCCATCCCGGTCCTCTCGTACTAAGGACAGCACTCCTCAAATATCCTGCGCCCACGACAGATAGGGACCGAACTGTCTCACGACGTTCTGAACCCAGC
>OLXI01000008.1_pt1 | contig 193049 bp, 304 predicted proteins | sample 1674181 | NCBI WGS metagenome assembly OLXI01 (sample SAMEA103958148, study PRJEB25191) | human gut metagenome | reverse complement strand
AAAAATAATAAACAGAAATCTATATTTTGTTTATTTATTCAGAAAATTTTAAATTTGATAATGTAAAAACTAATGAATTATGAGACCACCTTTTTTTAAACCATCATGTAAAGACACATCGTGTAAGGTAACATTCCCCGATGGTCACACATAGGAATTTGAGACAATTGAACAGGCAGCAGAAGCAACTGGTGTATCACTCGCAGCATTGAAGAAACGCTGCAAGTATCCAGGGAAGGAAACGAAAGACGGGATACTTTGCGAGTATCTCAACCCTGCTATGCTCCGCAAGGTTCGTAATAAAGCGAACAGAAGTAAAGGCTGCTCTTTCGAGCGTGATATCATCAATAGACTCAAAGAGGAAGGATTCGAGGAATGCGTATCCTCTCGTCAGTACTCCCGAGCTATGGATAAGGCAAAGATTGATGTATGCGATCCAAGCGGTAAGCTCCCGGTATATATTCAAGCGAAGTATACAACAAGCACTCCGCAGTATACAAAGATCAAGAACGCCTGCCCATTTGATGATAAGCCTTTCGTGACTATCTGGAAGCAGGCAACCAAAGACGGAAGCAACAGTCCCGGAACGATTGCGATGTTAGACTATGAGTTTTTTATTCAACTTTTAAAAAGTTTTGTCAAGGATGATTGCAATAATAGCAGTATATGATAACACTAACGGTCACATATACGTACAAAAGTTAGGACAGTTTGACCACGTAGACAATGAGAAAGCACAGGAAGCCGTGCGGAATTTCCTTGTTGATAACTACTGGGCACGAGAGTTTGCACAAAAGGCAAAAATGCATAGCTACGACTATGATGAACTAATTGAAGACGCAGCATGCGATGGAGTTATAATTGGTGGAATACAATATCTTTAATATGAGAATAACGGCTATGATACTTGTCATTTTTACTGTTGTTGGTGTGTTGATTTTTGCTTTGTTAAGTTTCAGAACTTTCGAGTTTGAAACATTCGTCCCGTACGAATACAGGCTTTGTGCTGATGAGGCATATAACACAGACAAGATCGATGTCGCTAATGATTACATGCAATCAACGGTCAAGATTTTCAAAGATAAGATAACTATCACGGATTACTACAGCAACAAATCCGAGTATGGTGCCATTATCAGAAACGGGAAAATCAAAGAAGACCGAGCAGTATTTGAAGATTGCGATTTCCCCGATCTTCTTATGGTTAAAAATGGCAACGGGGATATTGAGTGTTTAGTAAACGATAAACCATTCATGTACTTTTATTGTAAATGATAAAGATAGGGCTAGATTTAGATGATACCATAAACTATTGGTACGACGTGTACGTCAAGAGGTTTGGCATACCAAAATCTGATAGTGAGATTACGCATAATGTCTGGAATGTGCTAAGGCATGACCAGGAATTTTGGGAGACCCTGCCAGTCAAGAATAGGCTGGTAGGGTTTGTTCCGGAATTGTATTGTACATCTCGAGTAAACAACAAGAGATGGACGAGAAACTGGTTGAAGAAAAACGATTTTCCGAATAAGCCGATATATCAGCGTTTTGGTTTTGGGTTATCCAAAGCGCCATTGATAAAGGGAAGGGTTGACGTCTTTATTGACGACAGCCCTTTTAATGTTTTCGACCTAAACAAAAAAGGTATCCCTTGTTTGATGTTGACAACCCCAGCGAATGCTCACATATGTTTTGATTATAGAATAGAAAGTTTAAACTATGAAGAAATCAAAATCCAATATGAAAAAATTATTCAATAAATTGAAAAAGGGTTTCTCTTTCAATTTGTTTTTTCTCATTACTTGGACCATATTGATTTGTGTAATTGTGCCGCTTTGTGGTAGATGTGAGAACACACAAGAAGACTATGGCGAAGATTTAACGATTGATTTTTAAATTTTTCATTCTTTCTTTAGTCTAATTTTAAGATAACAAATTAAAAAGATGATTATTATGAAACAAAAAGTATATATGAAATGCCTAGGCAGGAAGGAAAAACAGACATTTTTGTCAACGACTTATTGCGTAAGTCAGGGATCAGTCTCTCATCACAAGATGCAGATATAAATATTGACCTGAGGGATGCATTGCAAACTGCATCCAAGAACGGAACAGGTAATGTAGGCTATCCTGATTATTGCGGAATTGTCAACGGATATGTTTTCGTCATAGAAGACAAGGCGAGTGTTTATGATCACGCCAAGTATCTTGACGATAAAGAGACAGAACTTGATATGTCCCAGCAAGCCATCAAGAAGTACGCACTCAATGGTGCTGTTCATTATGCCATCAAGATAATGGCAAGCGCACCATATGAGCAACTGTTTGGATTCGGAGTTTCCGGAAATGAAGATGGGTATCGTATCACTCCGTTCTTTCTGAGATCGAGAGAAACGAAACCTATGATTCTTGAACCGGTCAATGATTTCAACTCATTCTCTCATAGCAATATCGGGACATATTATTGCATGAATGTTTTGAAAGAGGAGATTGATGTGGATAAGAGTGTCTCAGAAGTTAGGCGTGATGCCGCAGCTTTACATGAGCACTTCCGGAATTATGGATCTCTGACTACCGAACAAAAGCCAGGTATTGTTTCCGGTATTTTGATTGCATTAACAGAAACGGAATCCGGGAATCTGAACATTCAATCATTGACTGGAGACTCTGAAAATACCGATGGTGAGAAAATCATGTTGGCAATTAAAACAGCACTCAAGAGACGAAGGATTGAAAACTCAACTATTCTCAACCAGTACTCGTTTATAAGTACAAACGTACAAATCAATTCTATAAATGCAAACCTTGGGAAAACTCCCTTGAGGTATTTTGTTGAGTTGATTTACGACTATGTTTTCAAAAACATAAAGTATAAGTCAACTACCGATGATTTAGTTGGCAAGTTCTACAATGAATTTGTCTCTTACTCTGGAGGAGATGGTCAAACTTTAGGCATCATTTTGACACCTACACATATCACGGAATTGTTCTGCGATCTTGTAAATCTCAAACCTGACGATAGTGTATTTGATCCATGTTGTGGAACTGGTGGCTTCTTGGTTGCAGCTTTACATAGAATGATCGAAGGATGCGATAAGTCAGACGTAGAAATTCGGCGGATAAAGAACCACTCACTTTTTGGAATAGAGATGCAGGACTATATGTACAGCATCGCATTTTCAAATCTATATTTGAGAGAGTGCAACACAAAAAACTTATTGTGCAATAGTTTCTTTAAAGTTAAGGCTAACGACTTAGGAAGTAAAGGCTTTAGTGTTGGGATGATCAATCCGCCATATTCTCAAGGATCATCAAAGAATCCGGAACTCTATGAAATTAATTTCATATTGAGAATGATGGATTGTTTGGCGCCAGGAGGAAGAGGAATCGCAATTGTTCCACAATCTACAATGTCCGGAAATTCAAAAGCAGAACTAAAAACAAAACGCTTGCTTCTTGAACGCCACACATTAGAGGGAGTGATTACATTGAATACTCAAACTTTCTTTGGTGTTGGAGTTAATCCTTGTATCTGTGTCTTTACCGCAGGAATACCACACAGAAAAGATAAACTTGTCAAGTTTATCGATTTCTCTGATGATGGATATGTTGTGGAAATGAAGCAGGGATTGGTTGCTTCACATTCAGCTAAAGAGAAAAAGAAACATATTCTACAAATCTGGAATGAAGAAATAGAGGACGAATCAATATGCACTAAATGCTCTATAGAATTCAATGATGATTGGATATATAATGCTCAAAAGAGAATAAAACCAAAGTTAATGGATGAATTATTCAATCCATATGTTAAAGATCTGATGGATATAATTTAAAATTTAAAATTATGTTATCAATTAAAAATTTGAATTTAAAGTCATTTGTGCTTGGCGATATTTTTGAAATAAAAAGTTTAAAATCAATTGATAAAAATAAACTTCGAAATGAAACTGGTAATATTCCATATGTTACACAAACTGCACTGAATAAAGGAATTACAAAATATGTTTGCGATCATGGCATAGAAAAGCTAAATAGTGGGAATTGTATTTCTATTGGAGTTGATACTCAAACAGTTTTTTATCAAGAAAAAGATTTTTATGCTTGTGAGAAAATGGTTTGTCTTTGTAGAACTGAATTCAATAAATATAACACTTGTTTTATTATTCCAATTTTAGTACAAATTCTAAAACAAAAATTTAGTTATGGTTACAAATCATCTTTGACAAGAATTTCAAAACTAGAAATCTCACTTCCTGTTACATCTTCCGGGAAGTTAGATTGGGATATGATGGAGACATACATCAAAGACAGAATGGCTTATGTTAAACAGCAAGAGAAGGAAGAACTAAAAAAGAAAATCGAAGAATTAGAGGTTTGTGTTTTGCCAAAACCGAATATCCCAAGGCCAACAATAGCTGGAAAAGCTACCGCTGATTTCTCACTTGGACAAATCTTTCCAACTATCACACGAGGAATTCAAATCTCAAAACGAAACCGTAAGCCAGGAACTCTTCCGTACATTTCGGCATCATTGCTAAATCATGGTGAGGCTGATTTTGTATCCGTGGATGAAAAATATATCTATAAAGATTGCCTGACTGTTCCGTTTATTGGTGGTGAGAATTGCACATTTTATCATGATGGAGAATTTGTGCCAAGTTCAGATGTTGCAGTATTACAGAATGAAAATTTCGACAAACATATTTATGTATTTTTGATTGGAATTTTAAATGTTATAATGCAAAAGTATAGCTTCGGATATAAGGCTTCCCTTGAACGATTACAAAAACAAACGATCCCTCTTCCCATCATTTCCGACGGAAAGCCAGACTGGGAATTTATGTCTGACTATATAAAGACACAATCTCAAATTGTATTTGAGGAAGAACTGAAACGACTAAAATCTAAACTCGATGAGTGATATTGATTTTTCTAAGATTAGAGTGAGTCCTATAATGGACTCACTCGTGATTGATAAGATAACGGATGAGGTATACTTCAGCGAGAAATACGCGGATTATATCAGCAACAGTAGGCTTAAGCTTATCAATCCAGACCAAGGCGGAAGTCCTGAACAATATTTCGAAGGATTTTCTGGAATTTATTCAGACGCTCTGATTCAAGGTTCGGCTGTCCACGAGTTAGTACTCCAGCCCGAATATTTCGAATTAGTCGAAACAATAAACCGGCCAACAGGAAAACCCGGGTTCATTTCAGATATTGTTTACAAGAAAACCGTTTTGCCAACAGGCGAGGAGCTCATAGCGGCTGCCAAAGAGGTTGATTACTACGGCGGAAATCTCAACGCTATACAGATGAAAGAGTTGAAAGCCAAAGTGTTGCCATACTGTGAACAGAGAATGAATTATGAGGCAAGGTATACAGGAGATAAAGAGCTTATCTTTCTCGGTGAAGCGATGAGAGAAAAGGTCAAAGCCTGTGTTTCTAACCTCTTAGGAAATGCCGAGATCTATTCACTCCTTCATCCTACCGGGTTATTGACAAATCCCATATCAGAGAATGAGCAAGCTATCCTTGTTGATCTAGATGTTGATGTAGAAGGTCATGAGCCGATAGTGTTAAAGCTAAAAGCAAAACTGGATAACTTCACGATAGATAAAGAGAATAACAAACTCATCATCAACGATATCAAAACACACGGTCGAAAGATCGGAGAATTTGGTGATGCTGTCAACAACTGGCGATATATGAGAGAGATGGCAGTGTATGCCACACTGCTAAATCTTGTGGCTCAAAAGTTCTATGGTATGAATAGAACAGACATCGAGGCTAACTTCTTAGTTGTCTCTACTATTCCGCCGTATTACACGAAAGTCCACAGGTTGCGCAGGGAAGATTTCCTGATTGGTGTTGAAGAGTTTCAAAGATTATTAAAAATGGTTGCATATTATACATGCTATGGAATATGAAGATAAAAAACTTGAGTATATCGAACGTTTCGGTTTAGGATATATTGGTCCTGATATAGAGAAACGTTTTGTACTAATAGGTCTTGTGTGTTATCTTACACATAAGGCAAGAGAGAAGAACCCATCGACTACGTGTTTGGAAATTATCCAGGCTTTAAACAAAAAGTTCTGGATCGAGGAAAGTTTACAGGAGAGGATTGCAATTATCTCAGAAGACTTTATGTACGGATGCACGAAATTTTCCACATTCGGTATTAAACCTTCCGAGATAATTAACACTCTAAAAGATATAATCGATGAGATGTTGCCATTTTAAGATCAAAAAGTAAAATGAAAATACGCGATGAATGTTGTACACAGTCGGAGAGTTCACTAGAAAAACGGTGAGCGGATACAATGAAGGCGAGGCATTCTCGAAGTTGCCGTTTATGGTAGTTGGGAGTGCCACGCAAGCATTCAACAAATGGAAAGAGAACTATAAGCACCCTATGAATGAAATGGCCGAAAACCAGTTTATGCTTGACTATCTTGCCAAGATGTCAAAGAATGCGCCAGGTATCGGCTACTCAATCCTTATAGACAAACCACATCAAGACACACGAGTCAGACCCTGGAAGTTTACAAGTATCCCAGGGTATAAGAGACTAACACGTAGAAAGTTAGAGGATGTGATCCAGGTCATAGGATACGATAAGGAAGGGCACACCTTCCTTTTGGGCGAGCTTAAAGGACACTATAAAGACGCCATGAAGGTAGCACGTCAAGCATTCGCTGACGGCTTCAAAGGACACATCGAAGGACGTCATATCTACCGAGTACCTCAGGATTGCGTCGAGCTTTGCTTTGCTGCTGATTATGCACCTAGCAAATTTGCCAATGAGGGAATCTGGATTTGTTTTGGCATTGTTAATAAACCAATAGTGGAGAAAGAAGAAAAATGAACAGACCGGAGGTTTACGTTGTGCTTGTTGGAGACGGAGAAGACAAGCACGTGCATTGTGTGGCAAAAGGCCCACAGATAGCCAAGAGAATCCAAGCAGAGTTGCAAGAATCCCAGAATTTCGATGGATTGCCATATAGTAAATGGTACGCTCTACAGTATAGATTAAATTCTTTCTATTCGGAGAATAATTTGACAGATGAAGATTTGGACAGTACAGAGGGTGAGCTTATCCATAAGTATATCGACAAGACAATTGACATAGACCTTTGGAATAAAGCCACCGAATACTACCAAGACACAGACCCAGATGTTGTTGAAATTGTAAAAACTGAAATGTTTAATCGCTGATGGAAATCGAAATGAAAGATCTGCTCGAAGGGCAGTCAACAATTATTAGAGGAAAAGAGTTTAACGAGACAAAGGCATATGTTCAGCCTTTTATTGATAGATTCAAAAGTGAGACGGATGATTTCCGAATACGTGTCATTTCACCTTCGCAACTTTCAGTATCTGCTGATGGGACAGTAAACCAAGTATATAATCGCGTACTCATTGAGGCGGTTATTCCTACTGCTTTTGATATCGCTGATGTTGTAGGTATGACCTATGCGCTGGATGTTAGGTATCCTGTCGTCAAGTTCTTCAAGGGAGTCAAGGATAACCTGGAAGGTGGGCAGTTGTACATTGATAACACAAACAATATAGTCTACGGAGACATTACACCAGATACTCCTATTGATTACTCTATTCTTGATAGACTCATTGCAAAAGAGGTGAAGACTAATGAGTGGATGGAGAGTTTGAAGACTAAGGATTTCGATGCATCCAATGATAATGTCAACTATACACTCGGGCAATGGGTACGTTTTGCATTGAATATAGAGAGAAGTACAGACTACGGAACAATAAAAATAGGATATGCTGATATCGTCTCCGGATACAAATATCTTTTCGAGACACGAGACAGTAATTACTACAAAGGGCTTGGAGTTCATACCGATTATTTCAACATCTTCTCAGCTATGAGTGATGTGATCTACAACGGCAAAGACATCGTAAATATTCCAGAAAAAACCGTATTATTGAAACAGATATTGTCAATTTGAACTAGCGGGGATTTCCCCGCTTTTTTGGTCTATATATGTTTAATTTTAAATAATACGAGTTATGAAAGTAAAAAAGAGGAATGGAGAATTGCAGGATTTTGACTTCAATAAAATTCGGTGTGCCGTTATGAAAGCCTTTGAGGAGTGCGGTGTTCAGTTGTCGAAATATGAAGAGAAGGACCTATTCGAGTCTATAGAAGACAAGATCCCGGATTTGGAGAAAAACGGAGTAGTTGATCTTGAGGATATACAAAACTTGAATGAAAGCCAGCTGATGTTCTGGGGATATTATGACGTAGCTAAGGCGTATATCATATACCGGTATAATAGGGCGCTATTGAGAAAAGAAAACAGCACTGACCAATCAGTCGCTCAACTGATCGATGGGACCAATGAATACTGGAATAAGGAAAACGCAAACAAGAGAGCAGAGCGTACAAGTACACAGCGTGACTATGTGGCAGGCATTACATCAACAGATGTGGCACGTCGTTTGATATTGCCAGAGGATGTGATAAAGGCGCACGATGAGGGCATTATCCATTTTCATGATATCGATTATCTTATCCATAAAGGGGAGACAAATTGCAGCCTTATCAATTTGCAGGACATGCTTGATAATGGCACAGTTATCAATGACATCAAGATCGAAAGCCCGCATCGTTTCCTTACAGCATGCACCATAGCAACCCAGATAATCATGGGAGTAGCATCCAATCAATACGGCGGTTGTACTATAAGCATTGCACACCTTGCACCTTATCTTAGAAAGTCGAAAAAGTACTATCAGAAAAAGTATCCAGAACAAGCGAATCTGTTATACAAAAAAGAGCTTGAAGATGGAGTCCAGACTTTCAACTATCAAGTAAACAGTATGTCAGCATCAACTGGCCAGTCGCCGTTCTTGACTGTACATATCGATCTTGAGGAAATCCCGGAATATACGCAAGAGATCTATGAGATTGCGATGGAGTTTTTGAGTCAGAGAATTTTAGGATTCAAAAATAAACTCGGTATTTATATAACACCGACATTTCCAAAAATCATCGTTGTCCTCAGAGATAAGTATTTCGAAAAAGACGTTGACGAGAAGACTAAGGCTTTTATTCATAAGTGCGCAGAATGCACGGCGTTGCGTATGGTTCCGGATTATATGTCCGAGAAGCTTATGATGAAGTACAAGGGCGCAATCGTTCCAGCGATGGGCTGTAGATCGCTACTGAAGCCTATATGGATAGATGGAAAACTCAAACTTTGGGGCAGGTTCAACCTTGGAGTTTGTACTCTTAACCTTCCACATGTTGCCTATTCGTCAGGTGGAGATTTTGATAAGTTCTGGGAATTGATGGACGAGCGCACAGAGCTCATACGTAAGGCTCAGCTTGTACGTGTCAATAGAATTGCAAACTCTACAACTGATGTTGCACCGCTTCTTTGGCAGCACGGAGCATTCGCTAGATTACCTGAGCATACAAAGCTTAGCCAAATAATCTATGGCGGTTATGCATCCATTAGTCTTGGGTATGCTGGACTTTATGAATGCGTAAAGATTATGACAGGAGAAAGCCAGAGTGGAAACGAAGGCTATAAGTTCGCCGAGCAAGTCATGGCTTATCTTGATAATAAGACCAAGAAGTGGGCAGAACTTGATAATCTCGGATGGAGTGTTTACGGAACTCCCATCGAGTCGACTACCTGGAAGTTTGCAAAGTCTTTGAAGAAGTTCGGATATGATCGTGAATACATCACGAATAGCATCCATATCCCAGTCTTTGAAAACATCGATCCATTTAAGAAATTAGAGATTGAGGGGAAGCTTCAGGTATACAGCACAGGCGGTAATGTGAATTACATAGAGAGCGCCAACATGCGAAAGAATCCTGACGCTATTATCGATGTTATGAAGGCTATAAATGACCACTGCCTCTATGCTGAGATAAACGGGAAAAATGATTTCTGTGAAGCTTGCGGATCTACAGAAGAGCAGCAGCTCGACGATAACGGAAATTGGTTCTGCCCTGTGTGTGGATGTACCGACTCATCCAAGCTATACCATCCTCGCCGAATCTGTGGATATATCCAAGTCGGCGATGTAAATAAAGGTAGAGCTGGAGATATCAAAAACCGTTTTGTACATTTAGACAATAGAACATATGAACAGGTATAACCAAATCAGAGATCTTGATATTTCAAACGGTCCAGGTTGTCGTGTTTCCATCTTCCTCCAAGGTTGTCCTATTCACTGTTCCGGGTGTTTCAACTCTGAACTTTGGGATTTTAACGGAGGCCGGGAGGTGAACGATGAAACACTTGATACCATCCGCTCTTTGGTAAACAGGCCGTATATTAAAGGCTTGTCTATTCTTGGAGGGGAGCCGTTGTGTGAAGAGAACCTGCAAACTGTCGCTGCACTATGTGATATAGTCAAGGCGATCCCAGACAAGACAGTCTGGGTTTATACAGGCTACAACTACGAAGGCTTTAATGAAGGCCAGAAACAAGCGATAGATAAAGCAGACGTAATAGTAGATGGGAAATTTGAAAAAGGTCTGTATAATCATGACCTTATTTTTAAAGGTAGTAAGAACCAGCGAATCATCGACTGGCAGAAAACGAAAAATGAAAATCGAATCATTCTCGTGAGTGATTACGCGGAGTGATAACTAACAGCGGGCGCCTATAACGGGTGCCCGTTTCTATTTTAAAGATTAACCATTTAAAAGATCAGAAGATTATGAGAATATACAGAAACAAACAATATGACATTCCAGGAGTATATAGAGAACCGTTTAGAAAGTCGCGCGTTAATGAACTATGAAGATCTGGTGTTAGGATTAGATAATGCACGCGTTAAGAAATTAGCATCTAACAGATATAAGCGTGATAGTTTGCTTTTAAACAGTAAGACGCAAGAGGAATATATAGCCGAAGTTTTGACTCGTATATCACAAAAGGACGCCTTCACTTGTACGTCATACGTCAAGCGTCCACTTCAGCAGAACGAGGCAGAGCTTGCACAGTTTGATTTTATCCGTGAAAACCTGGATGATTTTGATATGGAATTTACAAAGCTAAACACTACCGGCTACTCGGTAGATGATGATGGAGATATTGTGAGCGGATCACGTCCGAGTACACACACCATAGACTTCCAGTTTTCCGGATCCTATCTGTATTATGTATATGCAAAATATACCAGCTGCTACAATGAAGCACAGATGGACGACTTGCTACATTTTGCAGAACGAGCACAACACAACAGAGAGAGAAACGTAAAGTTTATATTTCTCCTTGACGGTTCTTTTTATAGTAAGAAAACAAAAACACATAGTAAATATTGCGGAGAAACAAGACTCGAGTATTTCAAGCATCAATACGGAAGTCGAAAATTCATAATAGGAACATCTGATGATGTAGTTAAAAAGATCGCGAGATTAGAAACTAGAAAATGTAATTTTCAACTTTAAACCTTTAATGATTTAAATAGTCAAAACAAAAGATGACATAATTATAAACTAGAAATTCTTTTTCATGGAAAAAGTAAAACTAGGAGAACAGCAAGCGCAAGCATTGGAAGAGATCCGTGAGTTTCTACTCGGTGATGATTTTGCTTTTTGTTTGTATGGCAGCGCAGGAACTGGCAAGTCCTTTATGGTCAAGCAGATTATAAAACTTGTGAGCAGTATGAAGAAACAGTATTGCCTGGTTGCCCCTACACACAAAGCCGCGCTCGTGATGCGAGCATACACCGGAGAACGTGCTGATACTCTACACTACTTGTTGGCTTTATCTCCAAACCTTGAGATTTTGAAGCTCGACCTTAACCAGTTAGAGTTTCAGAGTAAAAGCTCAGAATTTATACCAATCAAGGGCGTTGTTATCTGTGATGAAGCGTCTATGATAAATGACGACCTGTACGATATCCTTATTGAGAAATGCTCGGAACTTAACACAAAGGTGATATTCTGCGGAGATATCAAGCAGTTGCAGCCTGTGGAAGGTCGCAACTATTCAAAGGTCTTCCAACTGAAAAACAGATTCGAGCTTACTAAAATCTACCGGCAAAAAGACGGGTCGGCCATAGCACCTTTGCTTCTTGAATTAAGAAATGACGTGATAGGCGACATTGAGACGAAGGAATCAGAGCATGGCAGCTTGTATGTATACGACGATATCAAAGAATACGCCGACCAAATGGTGCGGTGTTTTAAGGAAGGAATAGAACGCCAAGATGTGTTGTATGCAAAAGCGCTGGCCTATACCAACAACAGAGTTGCAGAGTATAACCGCGTAATGCATCAGCTCGTCTTTGGAAAAGCTCCATATTACAAAGGTGAGATATTGACAGCCTACAGCAATTTCAGCGGAAAGAGAACTAAGTTTTTCAACAGCATGGATTATATCATCGCTGAGGAACCTATAACAACTGAGGCGTATATTAAGGATCTTAGAGAAACATTCCTCGTTCACATGTTGACATTAAAGGATCCACTATCCGGATTTTCTGATATTGTGTACATGATGGATAAAAACAACGACGAGGAAAAATTCGATATGTTAGCAGCAGAAGTTGAAGGAATTCGTGTGAAAGCTTTAAACTCTACGGGAAAAAGGAAGTCTATGTTTTGGAGTATGTATTTTAGACTTACTGAAACGTTTGTTTTGCCACTTGATCTTTATTACGAAGGTCGTATGGTTATGAAAAAAGGGCTCGATTATGGCTATGCTATAACAGTCCACAAATCGCAGGGGTCGTCTATCTCCAAAACCTTTGTAGATCTGAGAGATATAAGAAAGCAGAAGATAAGAGACGAACTAAGACAGCTAGAGTATGTGGCATTGTCTCGTGCGTCTGGTGATGTTTTTATTTATGAATAACCTATGGTAAAAATCGATGTCGTGTTTGCTGATCCGAAAGAGATCACTGATGACGAGATGTCTCGTCTTGTTGATGATGAAGTCGTACACTATGAAATAATAGACGGCGGAAGTCTTCGAGGTATTCCCAAGATGGCAAAGTTGAAGAGTCTGACAGCTGCGAAGAAAACACCATTTGCGGTTGTATACAATCCAGATAAGAGCATCAAGAGGGTTTACTATAGGGAAGAACACCAAAAGCCCATATCTAAGATGCTTAGAAATATCGAGTTCGAGAAATACAGAAGGACGGGATTTTATGAAGGAATACCCAGAAATTACAATGATGAATTTTTTAAACAGCGAATCATGGAGTTAGAGGTAAACATCAAGAAGTTAGACGAGCGTGCAGTGTTGCCAAAGTATGAAACAGCAGGGGCTGCATGCATGGATTTGGTACCTGTGAGTGTAGAATATAAAGAAGACATCGACTGCTGGGTTTATCATTCCGGTTTAAGCTTCGAGATTCCTGTGGGATTTTTTATGTCGATACAACCACGAAGTAGTAGTAGGAAGAGCGACGCATATATGCCAAACACACCCGGCATAGTGGATTCAGATTTTAGGGGGGAGGTTGTCGCCTGTTATAAAAACAGAGACCCAAATAACAAAAAGCCACCTTTTGAACTTAACGGTAAAGGTGTGGCTCAAATCATGATCCTACCATATCCTCGTATTATATGGCGTGAGGTTGACAAACTCACAGATACAGAACGAGGTGTTGGAGGTTTTGGATCAACAGACAATAAGTCATGAACATCATAGATCGTTTAGCAGCTGCTACTCTCTGCTCTAAACCTAGGGCAGAGAGTGCTTTGAAATCAAGCACAAGCTACGAGGAGGCAGTCAAACTTGTCAGATTATTACAAAAACAAGATGCGATGAATTTAGACTGTGAATGAATAATGTGTGAGAAAAATCGTAATCAAACAGCTGTACACAAATGTTGATGATCAGCTGAGAAGGTATTTTCTGGATATACGCAGGATACCAGTAATGACTCCGGAAGAGGAGAAGGAGCTAATAGCTCGATTGCCTGATCCAGAAGCAAGAGAGAGGTTGATAAATGCGAATCTGAGATTTGTTGTTAGTATAGCCAAGATTTACCAAGGGAACGGTTTGGAACTTATGGACCTTATCTCCCGAGGAAATCTTGGCCTTTGTAAATCTGTAGAGTATTACAACAAAGACTACAACGTTAAATTTCTAAGCTATGCGGGATGGTGGATCAAGCAGGCCATCATTAACGGTTTAAGTGAAGACGTTAAGCCTGTTGTAGCTCCGAATGTTATAAGGCATGTGTTCAGTAAAATCAAGCGTATCGTGAACGAGTACTTCGCGCAACACGGCACAGAACCAGACCAGGAGTACGTGATGGAACACGCGAAGATTACACCCTCTGAATACAACCGGGCTATGATGTGTTTTGTATCTTTCGCTTCTCTTAGTGATACAGCAGGAAGTGATGAGCATGATAAAAGAGAGATAGGTGAGACGTTGGTTGCGGATGATGCGACTTTTGAAGACGATATGGATAACCAGGGAACAAGTGAAGCCATACGCGACATGATGGCTGATTTACCTTGGCGTGAAAGGATGATCATCAAATATTCGTTCGGCTTTGATTGTCAGGCATTACCCGTTTCCAAAATCGCTAAGCTCATCAGTATAACACCTGAGAGAGTGAGACAAATAAAAGCAAAAGTGTTGGCAGAATTCAAAGAAAAAATAAGACGCGATGGATTATGACGTTGGAAATTTATGATCTTCAAGCCTATCCAAACTACATTGTTTTCACTGGATATAGACCAAAGACTGACGAGTGGTTTATATATAGGATAGGCGAAGGGATTAACGAATACGAGGCTCTCATGGAACATTTGGAGAGCGGGCTTTTAATGGTAGGGTTTGACAATATTTATCACGATTGGCAGATTCTACAAAATATGCTTGACTGTCGGAAGATGTTTCAAGGAAGCAATGGAACCAGTATCTGCGGGCAGATGATGCTAAGGATCACAGGAATGAAAGATGGAACTATTGAGACAATCCCAGAGTTCAGGTTTACAGTTAGACAGATCGATCTATTCCGCATGTGGCACCTGTACAATAAGAACAGGCGCGCAACGTTGAATGATATAAAGTTCAGCTGCAGAATGTCGAAGATCTACACGTTGCCATATAGCTACGACTCTTTTATAGCGGATAAGGAACCAGTGGATGTATACAGCAAAAATAACGTCGAAGCTATCCATCGGTTCTTTCTTACTACTATCGGACGAGATGATTATCCTATATACAAAGGGATCAACAAAATCGCGTTCCGTGAAGAGTTAAGAAAAGAGTATGGTGTGCAGTGTCTGAATACTGCCGATGCTGTACTTGGGAAAAAGATGATCCTGGTTTTGTATTCAAAAGCTGTAGGCTTACCTATTGCTGAGATACGAGAGATGAAAACAGCAAGGGATACAATAAACCTTGGGTCCTGTATTCCCTGGTTCTGTAATGTAAAGACACCAGAGTTTACCAATGTATTGGATACATGGAAAAAGACAGTGATAAAATCAGACACAGAGAACGACATAAAGATTCCCGCAATCTTTCATGATACTCAGTTTGTTTTTACATTAGGAGGTTTGCACTCAGTAGCCAAGCCTGGAATCTATGAATCAGATAATGATTTCGTGATTATGGACTATGACGTGCAATCCCTGTATCCTTCGCTTGGCAGACTTCTTGAACTCTACCCTGAACATCTTGGCCCAGTCTTTACCAAGCTCTACTCTAAGTTTCTAGATCTGAAACTTGAAGAAGCAAAGAAAGAGAACCCGGACAAAGCAAAGATCGGACTTCTCAAACTCGTTTTGAATGCTATATATGGAAACAGTAATGAGCCAAAATCATTTCTGTATGATCCATTGTACACATACAAAACAACAATAGCAGGGCAAGTATTCACTGCTATGTGGTGTGAGATGCTGGTGACTATATGCCCAAATATAGAATTCATATCCGTAAATACAGACGGTATATGTTGTAAGATTCCAAGGGACAAACAGGAGCTGATACTTAGATTGAATGATAAGATATACGGAAAGTTTGGCTTTCTTATAAGTGTTGAAGAATACGAGCGGTTGATAGTTAAGGATGTCAATAACTATATCGCAATCTATCCAGGAAGCACACGAGAGAATGAACACGTGAAACTCAGGGGATGTTTTGATACTTCCCCTGACTATTACGGGGATACCTCAAAACGTGCCATTCCAAAGGCTCTGAAGGAGTTTTTCGTCTACGGTGTACCAATCGATGAATCGATAAAAAACAACCCCGATGTCTATGATTTCTGTTTGAAGATTAAACCTTTAACTGGTGGCTCTGTCCTATATAGGACAATACAGCACGCACAAATAGAAACAAAGAATCTAGGAGAGTTTGCTAGGTATTACATCACGAAGTCAGGGCCCGGTTCTATTCTCAGAGTGTCAGAGTCAGGAACACAGACGCTAGTTCATCCTGGGAAATCTTGCGCTCTCTTCAATTTGAATTGGGGAGAAAAGCCTATGATAGATTACAGCTTCTATATTTCCGAAGCGAATAAAATAAAAGATTCAGTAGTTAGTTCACAACTTACTTTATTCTGATGACAACAATTTCTAATGTTAAGGTTTATGATTTGGAGGAGAGTGTGATAGCAGCACGGAACGCTATGAGGCTTACACATCCTGAGTATACAGAGGAAGAATTCAATAAGTCGCTCGAAAGGGCGGTGAAGCTTACAGATAGCGGAATAAAAACAGGCATCAGTTGCCATAGCAACTATCTTGTAGGGATACGTGTGTCATTTGATATAACATATCCGCAATACCTGACCCCAGAGATGCAACGCTATCATTTCTTTGATATCGTCAGCAGTTCTTCCAAGATGCACAGGTTGTGCAAAATGAACCTTTCGAAATGTTGCAACAAATACGTTGACCCGGAGATTATAAGGATTGAGCAAAAGAAGATCGACGCATATAATATAACAATGAAGAACGAGCCAAATAATCCCGACCTGTTGGAATTGTGGCAAGATGAAGCTTACCGCCTGTTTATGGAAATGGTGAGCAATTGCCCACTTGGGCTTGAATTGTTTATGCGTGTATCTACAAACTATAAGCAGCTCCAGACTATCTATTTCCAGCGTAAACACCATAAGCTGAAAGAAGACTGGGGGGCTATATGTGAGATGATCGAGAATTTACCACATTCTGAACTAATAATTGGATCACATGGTACAGATAGCAAGGGACAAGTCGGGGCGTCTTGTGATAGGGTTAGACCTCAAAAGACACCAAATCTATAAATCAAAACAAGAGCTGAAAGATACACCTTATGGCATGAGAGAGTGCTGGGTTATTGATGAAGCAAAGCCCCTAGAACCTAAGGAATGGATAGGTTCAAAAATGGTATTCCCCAAAAACGAGGAATATTTCAGTGAAAAAATTAAAAGTTTAACTTGGGACGATGAGCCCATAAATTTGTAAAAAAAAATGAAAACAAGAATTGTAGCACTTCTGCTAGCCTGGTTTTGTGGGTTCATAGGATTCCATGATTATTACCTTGACAGAAACCTTGCTGGACAAATTAAAGTGGGGATTTTTATAGCCTCATTTTTATGTAGCCTTTCATCATTCGAGTTTTTTAATGTTATCAGTATTATAGGTTTCGCTAGTGTTATTTTATGGACACTTATCGATTTCTTTAAACTGACAGGCTTAACAGATGAAGAATTTAATAAACTTTATAATGAATAAACATGGAACAATCGAAGGATTATTTGCGCGGATATTCTGACGGTATGGCAGACGCTCATGAAACTATACTCAACCAGAGTTTGGCTTCAAGAATTAAAATGCTCGTAACAAACACGTTGCTTTTATGCATGTCTATTTCAATTGTCATATTATTTGGCTCGATTGTGTACTATATAATGATGGAGATTTTATGATTTGATAGATGCTTCTTGTGTACCTATAACGGTGCACTTGAAGCATCTATCATTTAATTATATTTCACCATGAAAAAAGAAAAAGAAATAATAGAGTTTTTTGAAGGACTCAAACCATTCAAAACAATTGATAACATCCCGAATATTCCAATTGTAGAAAGTGAGATATACAACAATTGTATTGTTCCAAACCTGATAAGATGTGGAGCAATACCAAAGGAAAAACTGATTACAGGAAAACGGTATGAAGGTGCTTGTAGGAATGCAAGCGAAGCAGAATGGGATGGGAAAAAGTTCATATATAAAAGGTATAAATTTGGAGATGTATATGATGAAAATATCAATCATTTCCAAGACGATGATGGATATGATTTGTTTGTGCCACTAAAAGAAATAGAAAACTAACAGGATAAAAATTCTTATATATGGTAAATGTAAAACCTTTTATCAAATGGGTTGGCGGTAAAAGCCAACTTATTGAACAATTGGATGCCCAACTTCCAGCTGACTTTGAAAGTTTGGAAGATGTCACATATATAGAGCCTTTTGTAGGTGGTGGAGCTATGCTTTTCTATATGCTTCAACATTATCCAAACATTAACCATGCAATCATCAATGACATCAATCCAGACTTAACAACTTGTTATCGTACAGTTCGTGATAATCCAAATGAATTAATTGCGTCATTACAAGACATTGAAAATACATATCTCTCTCTTAATACAGAAGAAGCAAGAAAGGAGTTCTTCATGGTTGTAAGAAATAGATACAACGAAAAGAATCTTGATCCAATAGAGAACACAACAAAATTTTTCTTTCTCAATAAAACTTGTTTTAATGGGTTGTATAGAGTAAATAAGAAGGGCTTATTTAATGTTCCTTTTGGAAGATACTCCAATCCGACAATTTGTAATCCTGAAACGATATTAAAAGATAGTGAGTTGTTGCAAAGAGTGAAAATATTAAACGGCGATTTTGAAGAGACATTTAAATATGCACAAGGCAATACTTTGTTTTATTTCGATCCGCCATATCGTCCACTGAATGATACATCAAGTTTTAATAATTATACAAAAGAAGCTTTTAATGATGACGCACAGATTCGCTTAAAAAAATATTGCGACCGAATTAATGATGCAGGTTTCAAATTTATGCTCAGTAATTCTGATGGTAAAAGTGTAAATGGAGAAGATAATTTTTTTGATGTGCTATATGCTGCATATCAAATAGAAAGAGTGTTGGCATCAAGAAGTATTAACTCAAATCCAAACAAACGAGGTGAGCTTACAGAAATATTAGTTCGCAATTATGCTGACACAAAAAATAACACTAGGTTGCAAATAATAGATTAGAGCAAATGTTGTATTTGTTGAATATATAAATAAGATTATGTACTTTATAACCGCTAATAAATATGTATAGTAAATATCATGAACAAAGATTTTGATAAGTTCATGTCCCAACTTCAAGAGACAAATCAGACGCTGGATTTCTTTTGTGATTTCGATAAAATTGCAGACAATATTGATAACATAAAATTGAGTCTTTGTATGCTCAATAGTCTGATTGGTGCTACTGATTTACGTAAAAGTGTAGAAATAATATGGAACAGGGATAGTTCAGCATTCCGCATTATGGATATTCTTATTGCAGTAAGAGGAAAGAAAGTTATTTTAAACTCTGCTGGTAAATGTGTCATTCTTGACAGACTGTTTACAAGTGTAGATGGTATTATGGAGTATCTTGAAGGCACAGGACTTGCCAATATTTTCCGCGAGAAACGTATCAATAATTTAGTTGATTATGTTTCTGAAATAGAGGTTGGTCTTGATAGTAATGCTAGAAAGAATCGCAGTGGTAATGTAATGGAAGAAATGATTGCTGATATTTTGAAAAAGCATGACATAACATTTCGTCAAAAAGTGTGTTCAACAGAATGGCCAGATATTCAGAACATTCTTGGGAATGATGAAAAAGAATTTGATTTTGTTATTACGACCGATACCAAAACGTATGTTGTTGAAGTGAATTTCTACAATAGTGGAGGCAGCAAACTTAATGAAATTGCTCGCTCTTATTCTGATATCGGTCCAAAAATAAATTCTGTACCAGGTTTTGAATTCGTATGGATTACTGATGGAGTAGGATGGAAATCCGCCAGAAACAAACTTAAAGAAGCATATAATATTATCCCAAGTATTTATAATCTTGTAAGTATCGAGGATTTTATTAAAGAAGTTAAAGAACAATAAATTATTAAAGATAACACTATTAGATTAAACCATCCGCTAGATTTCTTGTCATACATTAAAAGCTTAACAATATGAAAATAATCTATAACCGATTTATTCCGTTTAAGGGATTCATGGCGATCAATCTATTCGGTGTTTTGTTTGTCCGTAAGGAATACGAAGATGATATGAACGAGCACGCAGAAGTCAAGAATATTGTAATAAATCACGAATCAATCCATACCGCGCAAATGCGGGAGTTGTGGTTTATCGGGTTCTATCTTATGTATATTTTCTACTATCTCTTTCTTTTAGCTAAGACTGGGAACGCGAGAACTGCATATCGAAAAATCCCATTCGAGGCTGAAGCGTACGCTAACGAAAGACAAGCTGACTATCTCGCAACACGTGAGAGGTTTGCATTTAAACATTACAAAGTATGACGAAAATCAAAGTCATGGCATTAAGCGATATGCATGGTATGCTGCCAGATCTTAGAGATCACCCTGTCGACCTTGTACTTATAGCAGGAGACATAGCGCCGGAATATACGGATTACAACACAGATATCGCGATCTCTTGGTACACTCGCGAGTTCTACAGATGGTGTAAGAGCTACGTATCGGCACAGAAGGTGTTTTTTATCCTTGGATCGCATGATCATGCACTCGAAAATTTCTATCCTATGTTGTGGGAGACATTCCACAGCAACGAGATGAAAGTCCAATTTTTACATAACGAGATCAAGATTTTCAGAAAAGAAGGTCGCGAGTTATCGGTATATGGTACTGAGTATAACCTCAACAATGGCAACCACTCGTTCAGCAAAACAGATAGAGAACTTAACAAGATCTATATGAAAAACAACGAGTTTGTTGATATAGTCCTGAGTCATGAGGCACCGTATGGTTTCAGTGATACGAATAACCAGACAGAAGCCGCAGGATATCAAGGAGTACATCATGGAAGTCAAGCGTTGAGAAGATACATCCAGAGAATGGAGCCTGAGGTGGTAATACATGGGAAATATCACTCGGCAACACATTTTAAGGAAAAGCTACAAGATACCGATATCTACAATGTTTGCCTCATGGATGAGAACCATGAGCTGACTTTTAAACCTTTAATTTTTGAAATATGAACAATTTCAATTGGCAGTCTTTCCTTCGTGATAACAATGAACTTTTCAAGTACAAGCAAGAGGTAAAATTTCCAGCTAGCGATTATGATATCGATAAGGAAGCAGCAGATCTGGATGTTAAAGAAATTACCCGAATCTGCAATCATGCCTTGGTCGATTTCTTGAAAAAGCAAGCAAAAACAGGAGATGCTGGAACTTTTAATTCCGCAACAGAAACAGGAGATGATGAACCACGTAGTACTATGATTAAGTCAGATACAGATGGTGTTGTAAACAAGGAGCCAAAAGAAAATATGGATAACTTAGTCGACCATGCCGGTATATGTGCCGAACTTACGAACACATACAGAAAGAAGAACGCAGATTACGGAAACTCTTTTTCTAGAGCAGTAGAAAAATACGGCCTCGTCTCTGCACTTACAAGAATAAGCGACAAGTTTAATAGACTCGAAAGTCTTATTCTTCATAAGGAGCAAGAAGTAAAGGATGAATCAGTACAGGATACCCTCCTCGATCTTGCCAACTATTGCATAATGACAGTAATGGAAATAAGAAAAAATGGAATCAATTGATTTGGGTTTGCCTTCTGGCAATCTATGGTGTGAAATAAACCTTGGAGCTGAGAAGATAGGAGAGAATGGTAAATGGGCAGCATGGGGAGGCCTTGAACTTCATGGCGATAAAGAAGTCGAAGAGTTCACTATGTTTTCCAATGATGGCCATGACTATAGGCTCGCAGAAAATAACATCATAACAAAGTATAATCTGGACGATCACCTTGAAAAGTTAGAACCAGAGGATGATATAGCAACTCAGCTATTAGGTCATGAGTTCTCAATTCCAGGAAAAGATGATTTCCAGGAGTTAATAGAAAATACAGAGTTCAGTATTGCGACATTCAACAATTACAGATGTGCTAAACTGAAGAGTAAAATAAACAATGCGGAAATATATTTCCCAGTTCCCGGATGGTGCGCTAACGGAAAGGTAGAGTACCCAGGAGAAGGTGGGATCTATATGACGGCTGATTTAACACCTAACCCGATGAAAGCCTACGTGGCAGTCGTTGATGGAGGAAACGGAGAAATGACCATTTCCGGATCTGGTCTACGTTTGTTAGGTGTACAAGTTAGAGCAATAAAAAGAAAAATCAATGAAACTTAAAGTATTCAATGGGTCTGAGGTGTTCTTCACCTCAGATACCCATTTTGACCACGAGGCTATTATCTGGCTATGCAACCGTCCGTTTACATGTGTCGAGGAGATGAACGACAAGCTTATCGAAAATTGGAATGCTACAGTCGGACCAGGTGATACAGTGTTCCATCTTGGCGATTTCTCAATGAAAGGTACGCAGCGAATACTACACATAAGGGAGTATCTAAACGGTAAGATTCACCTGATACTTGGTAATCATGATATTCCAAAAATAAACCTGGCATCTCCTATACAGGATGTGTTTGAGTCAATAACAGAGCAGCAAAGCATCATGATTGACGGCATCAAAATCATACTGAATCACTACCCGTTTCTTTGTTTTCCTGGACAGTATAACCCGCATATGTGGCAATTGTTCGGGCATGTACACACAAGAGAAAACAACACGGGATGTGATAGGGACAGATTGAAATATCTTTTCCCTACACAATATGACGTAGGAGTTGACAATAACGACTACCGACCGGTTAGCTGGGCTGTGGTAAAAAAGAAAATAGAAAAGCAAATAGCAGAGTATGACAAAGAAAGAAAAGCTGGAAAATGTGGCTAATATAGTACTCTCAGCTGGAGCGATAGTTTCACTGTTAGCTGGAGCCAAAGCGATAAGCTGCTTGCTGTTTGGCTTAGTTCTGTTTATGGTAAACACAAAGTGGTTAATATTTAAAATGAAAAATAAACTATGGTAGAAAAAATAAAAGAAGCGTTTGGCTGGCTTATCCTATTCGTATTTAATATGCTCGGTGTTGGATGGTCTATTCTTGGAATAGATATTCTGGCAATATCGCAAGCGATTAGCCTTTTGATTGCTATGATCTTTTTGATTGTAGGCGTATCTACGGGTTATGTTTTAGCTCTTGCTCTTGCAGGGCTTTTTGGTGCTGCGAACATTCTTTCATCACTCGCATTTTTCGGATTTGTGTTTTACGTTGAAGGTGAAACATTGAAGAAAATAAAAGAGGAATTTTTCTGCTAATATATGAAAACAATAATAAGAGAGATTGAGATATTGTTCATGTGTTTTGTTTCCAGTATGACAGGGATCGCGTTTTTTTGAAGTAAACGCAAAGTTCATTAGAAGCATTCAGTGTTTCATTTTTATCTTTGGATTGATGTGTATTTTAGCTGGATGGAGATTTGAGGAATTAGGAATTTATCTCTTATTGGTCAACCTGGCAATTGCAGCTATCCATACTTTAATTTTTGAAATTACTTATATAATAAAAGCGAGAGATGGAAAAGAAAATGTACCAAGTATTTAGTCTTGACATGTCATTCCAGCCATTCGAGACAGAAGAGCACCTGATAGGTGCAGAGTCAGCGGATGACCTGATAGAGCATTTGCACGACGTATTCCCTGATCAAACATACATCGTAGAACGCGAGGACTGGATGGAAGATGAGGATTGGGAAGAAGTGCTCGAAATGGAAGAGTGCGAACCAGGGACTGAGAAAGTGCTGCCTGGAATTTCCGAGGAAAAAGAAGCGGAAATCAGGGAGTCTATGGAAGGACATTTCCCAAGAGTTAAACTTGTCAATGGATTATTTAGCGATAAGAAATACGTAATTTTATATACAGATTATCATATAGAATAAAATGGAAAGATGTAATATGTTTAAGTGCGCAATGGCTTTTCTTTGGAGTTTGTTCATTGCATTTTTTATTTTACTTTGACTGACATCGTGCGAGTATGACCAAGTAATAACTCCAGATAGTGAGGTAGTCCAAATTAGGTTTGATTATAGCTTGCCGTTTACTGCTGGTACAAGAAGTGTTGAAGCACAAGATGTTTATGACGAATATTATGAGCAGCAAATTTTGACGAGAAAATTGACACCAAAGAATTTTGAGTTAACATTAAACAATGATTTTGGAGAGCAATATTCAATCAATGGATTTTGGGAAAAAGATAACTCTTTATGTCCAAAAATTGGCAGCTATAGAGTAAGAGGTACAAGCAAACCTAAAATTAACTCTATGCTATCTGATACTGTCTCTTTAAAATTTGACGCAGAAATAGAAATAACAAAAAATCAAACAGAGATAATTATCCCAGCGTCATATTCTAATTGCTTATTATTATTTAAAGATGAAAATATTAAATCAATATATGGTTATTGTACAGAAGGCCGAAATGTGCAATTCGAACCACACGACGGATTGTTTGGTATATATTTAAATCCGAATCCAAATAATAGTTATAGTGATAAAAAATATAATAGATTAGAAATCACATTTAATGATAATAAGCAATATATAATTTATTATGATGATTATGGTTTCGAAGTTGGTAAATATTATTATTTTAATTTAGCGACAATGGGATTTGATCTCCCTAAAATGGAAAATGGAAATGGTTAAATGGCACGAAGAATAGTGAAACGTACATACGCAGATGAAAGATCTAAGTATGTAATACAAACAAATCGAATTTTTGGATTCATACCTATCCCATGGTGGATGGAAGAATTTGATGAAGATGAATTTGAACCTAAAATATATTATACACTAGACGAAGCGATGGACGCTTTGAATTCTTCAACACTTGTAAAATCAGAAGTAATAAAAACACGTAAATAAAATATAAGGGGGTGGTGAGTATCTGGGAAAATCCAGATATTCATCACCCCCTTTTTTTTTAAAATATTATTATTGTCTAAAATATTAAAAAATCATGGGAGATAAAGCAAAGAAAGTAAGAACGAGCATGGCGTCAAGAGGCCCAAGCTCAAGGTGTAATACTAAACAGTGCGCATAGTTTTCAAATGGTGAATTGAGAGATGCTGGTTTTAAAGTTTACGGCAATGCGTGGAATCTATCCGGGACAAAAGACGTTATCAATGGATATAGAGAAACAGACGGCTCAAATGATAAACCATTCAATGAGGCAGAATACAACAAAATGAATGCACAAGCTGCCAAGTATATATATGACAATCTAAATACTCAAGACTTAGATACAAACAAAGTCTATACTGTGAACATGTTTCACCCTTCAAGCACATTCAAAAAGCGAGCATATGATGAAAGCCGAAGAAGGACGTATGGCACACATACAGGTATATTGTCGTATGATCCAGGAACACAAGGTGGACATGGAGCTAGCAAATGGTATGTGACACATAATGAAGGCGGACATGTAAAGAGAGAACCATTTTCTACTATGCAATATTCTGGGAAAAATGGAATTCCAACAACTGGGTCATATGTCACACAGATATCAGAACCTCTTGAAAATAGAAATATTTTTGAAAGATTCCTTGATAAATTAAGAAGTATGATTGGATTATATGAAAATGGTGGTAAGATATAGAAAAGAATAATTCGTAGGAATTTTTTATATGATTATAAATAAGAAAAGGACAAGTAGGAGAATATCCTATTTGTCCTTTTTTTTTACTTTTCTCTTTCGTTTCTAAAAATGTCTGGTTTGATAGCATCAAATGCTGGCTTGAATTGTCGAGATGCAGAGAATGTATTGATACATCCATCCCAGAAATCTTCATCACCAGTTGCAATTTTTAACCAATTAGATACTTGTTTACCAGTCCATTCAAATGCAAATGGTGTCCAGTTTGTGATTGGCGTACCGATTGAATCCATGAAATTAAAATCAAAAGACGCATTCCTTAATGAAGCAATTGCAATATTAGCTGCAGACAAACCAAGTCCTGCCATAAAATCATCAGATTTTTTGTTTTCATTCATGGCATCTTTCAACCATTCTCTAAGAAATCCTGAGATAATAGTTCCAAATAATATCCACATCATCAAATCTGTTGTGATCTGTTTGATGTTAGACCTGAAACGCTCGCGTACATCCTTGTTGGAATTATACCACATTGAAGAAAAACCTTCTTGAATAGATCCTGTGTCATACATTGACTTTGCCATTGTAGATAACTGAAGCATCACTCCTTCTCTCCAATCCCCTACCCATTTGTATACAGGATATCCCGTGTCTTCTGTTACTGGTTCAAGATCACGGCGTACATTGTTATCTTTGTCAACTTGATAGTATAACTTTTCACCTGTTTCTGGTTTTTCTATCTATTTATAGTGTCCTTGCAAAGTAACGCCACCAGGAGCAAGGAATAAGTTTTTCTTACCAGACCAATACGTCCTGAATTGCATCCACATTGAGCCAATAAGAGTTGACTATATCAATGATTTTTTTTCATGGGAATAATATCCGTAGATATTATCCGCTAAAGATTTCATACTCTCTGCTTGTTTATTTGTATAAGCTCTAGGTAGTGGTTTGAATTTCCCTGGTTCACGTACCCATGGATTTCCATTTTCATCTTTAACTCCTTCAAGTTCAAACTACTCGGCCATTACATCATACAGCGCTTTTTGGTGCTTGTACATTGGATCCGATGTGTGCCCGTTTACTAATAAAGTGAATCGCTTATCTGCTTTGAAATCATATTTCAATACGCCATCAACTAATTTGTGAGCATCAAGACATCCGTCAGCTTCCATCTATGACCCAAAGATAATGCAACGATTATAGTAATCAGGACGAGAAGAAAACTTCATCAAGAAATTTGTAAAGTTATGAATTCCAAATCTGTCTGATTTAATCTTGTCGCCATATGTGTTCATATCCATATCATTTAATCCATATAATTCATTGATTTTCATGAATAATGTTGGATGAGATGAATCTCTAAACATATCTGCATACACTAATTTTGCAGCTTTAGTCATATTATGAAATGTGAATGATTGATTTCCATCTGGCTATGTAATAAACAAACGAATATCTGTGAATAATCCCTGCAACATCTGATAGAAAAACTACACCGGAGATAACGCCAAAGTAGCTAGAGATGCAGCATAACGCAATGAAGTTAATTTCTCAGCCACGCCTTGGTATCTTGGATCAATAATAGATTGGTTGAAAATTTTATTCATCACATACTCTTTCAGGTACTGCCTATCATTTTTAAAACCAGAAGGATCATTTTGTAATGCAGCAGACATTGTTAAATGAATCATTGCTGCTTTAATCATTGGGAAAACACTATCCATATTTTCTTTCATAGAATATGCAAGATCATGTTTTATTACCAATGTCTCAAGGTTATGCTCTATGTTAGCAATGCCACCCATATCAGCGATTCGTTTAATTCTATCAGGACTTTCGTCATTAGCAACATTGAATCGGTTGATCATATGGTAGAAATTTTCATTTGCCTATTGCTGTTTTAAATCTTTACTAGCTTCAAATACACCTTCAGCTTTCATTCTTGCCTATTCCAATGCATACTTAGGATTTAAATATCTAAATATTTCTTTGATATTAGACAATAAGCCCTTTTGAGAATGTTTTGAACTTTCTGATGCAACTTCAAGGGGAACACGAAAATATCGAATATCATGTTCATCTCTCATCTTTTGAAGTTCAGATTCTGTATAATTACTATACCTGTTGTGATTTATCTCATTCAATACAAATTCAAGAAAATCGCGCTCTTCCTAAGTATCTAATGTGTTAGGATTAACAAAAATAAAATCTCCGTCTGGAGTGTGTTGCGTCATATTTGCATATAGATCTGTTTGGTTTCCCAACGTGTGAGTTTGTAAACTTCCAAATCCCTTTGCCTTTTTAAGATTTTCAACAAGCTTACTTATCTTAATCATCTTACGTTGCATATCATCTCGAGTTAGCTGATATGCTTGTGTGACCATTTTAGTAATAGTATTTAGAGTTTCGCTTGAAAGATTTCCGGGGTTATCTGTATATGTTCCAGATATTCCTTTTGTTAATATATTCGTACTTTCTAACCATTTAGAATGATCCCTGAGCTATTGTCTGAATTTGATTCCTCTTTTATCTGCTAAAGCAATGATAACCTGATTATATAACTGCATATGTTTCTTTTGTAAATTTGAATCTTTTACACTTTCTGTATCAGCAGCAAAATCATCTTCAAGCCTTTTTCTTAATTTTTCAAGTTCTCGAATTTGTTGCTCTGGATTTTCAATTGCGTCATAAAAAGAATTGAGCGCATCTGTATATCCTGCAAATTGATAAATTTCTCCTTTGAAACCACTTGCTTTTCCTTCCTACATTATACTCTTAAAAGTATTAAATGCAAGCTGATATTTTGATGCAAGTTGTATATTCCCATTTTTAAAATTATCAACTTCAATTGGATCAATATCATTCAATGCCTTCCAGTTATACGCAAGTTCTTCATTGGATAGTGCTATACCCTAAGCTGATCCTGGATTCATTACTTCGATACCTGTAACTTTTACATCACCAACATCACCAAGAGCATTCAACAATAGCATTGTTTCTATGATTTCAATATTACCAATTGTTGCTTCAGCAATAAGAGAGTCAGCTTGAGACTAAAAATACACATCATCTCGTCCAATACCAGCACAAAGGTTTTTCATAATATCAAAATTCTTTCCTTTGTTGCTTTCTGCTTCCTGGAATGTTTTTGCATTATACAAGCCATAGTCAAGATTTTGTGTGGAAATTCTTTTGATATCCAATTCGTTTGTTATAACATTACGCAACATGATAACACCAAACTACTCGGCTGCATCGCAATCAACAACTTCCCATTGTTTATTGCAATACTTTGCAAATCGCTCTTTGAACCAAGTTGCAGATAATCCGTGATGATTTGCTGATGCACTTGGGAATTTTACTTCTGATGTTTCATTTTCAATTCCCTCTTTTAATGCTGCAACAGTTGCATCATATTTTATCATTCGAAGGTTTCTGTCATCTTCAATGTATTTCTTAACCTAAGCCATCAGCGTTGCTTCTGCATCAGGTCCTGCTTTAACAACAAAAGTCTTTCCAGAACCTCCTCCATATGTATATGAAAGGTTGCCATCTTTATTTGGTGTAAATCCACCAGCTTCGTTTATTTTATCCCTTAGCCATTTGTCGTCAACCTTTCTTCTATCTGAATATGTGGGAAATAATCTTGCCATTCTATCTTTTACCTTTGTTAGAATCTGATCTGCTGGTATTGATATGCTATATTTGAATGGCAAAATTTCATTCAAGTTTGCTTGTGTCTTTTCATTAGTTAACTATACAGTGATATCTCGCAGTCCCTCAGTTTTACAATTTTCAAATGAGAATTCGTCTGTTGTTTCATCTAAATGAAAGCCGTCCATCTAAATAGGTAAAACATAAGCTTTCTTGTCTTTCATGCGCAAGCCTAAATCGGACAACATTCTCTGATATAAACCAATCTGATGGAACACTGTAATTTGTTTTGCGTTTGAATAATCAGAGAAAGCATGAATAGATGTTTTATAATCCACAATGTGTGTTTGTCCGTGTTTATCAACAACTACTAAGTCAGCAATACCGTAGAGTTGTTGCGTGCATTTTGATGCACCAATATGCGATTTGGCTGTCAAAGGCATCTCGGTATAAAATGTCAATGGACCCTACAACGAACTATTCAACTAATCATAGAATGTTTTTGCAATATCAATAACCTGTGAAATCTGATCTAAAGATACACGTTTTGCATTCTCCGGTTTTAACATTCCGTGTATTTTACGACGGTCTGCATCTGGATTTGCGCCTAATGTCTACAGCCTTATCTTATATTCTTCGCTCTCGCCAGATACTTTCTAAAATAACAGTTGCAAAATTTCATGGATAGCAGTTCCGGTATACGCTTGTTCTTTCCATTTCCTTGTTATTCTTTTTCTGTAATCTTTGAATGTTGCATCATCTCCTTTTGCTAATTTATGAGTTGTGCCATCATCTCCTGGACCAAACAAATATTCAGCAACATCTTTTGAATATTCACCTTTTTCGAATTTTTCACGAAGATTTTTCCACAGATTATCAGAATTGAATTCAGGGACCATATGATCTCCATTGATATTTCGAACAGCACCTAGAAATTTATTCACACCAGTATAAGGAGCAACTTCACCATTCAGAAGGTTTCCATCATCATCGAATTCAGCCCTAGTTGAATGCATGAACGCATTCATCTTTTTACGTAATTCGTATGTCTCTTCACCATGTTTTTTTATCAGTTCGTCCGCTTTTATTTGCTGTTCACTAATACTGAAAACAAGATCTTTGTATTTAGCATACAATTCACCTTTCTACATCAAAAAATCTTCAAGTTCAAGTTCAGATGTAAAAGGATTAATTCTTCCTTTTATATAATAAACACATGCCATTAGTCACACACCTCCTTTAATTGTCCAGATTTAAGCATTGCTGATTTCATATTGTTTAACTTTCTATGTATAGAACTATCTTCTAATGGAAAAGAATTCACTGATGTCATCTTTGATGAATTAACCAAATCGGCAATTTGTTTCAATGAATATTTTCCAATATCCTATAGTTTAAGATCTCGTATTCCAAAAGAACCTTCTAGCATTGTATCTATCATTCTATTGACCTGGAATTGAACTTGGTATGCGATATCAGGATCTATAGAATCAAATACAGATTTTTGGCCAGTTATAAATTTAGAATATTCAGTCACAAAGATTTCTTCATTTATATCATTTCTTGATCTGTTAAGATATGTGCGCGCCATTTTCTAATAATTAGGAAGCTATTCGGATAAAGATATGAGTTGCATATAAAGTTCCGGCTTTGCAAACCTTAGCTATCCAATAAGCATGTGGGACAATTCATGTATAGGAGAATCAACAGAATAGTTGTTCATGTTTATATATATTTGTCCATTTAGAATGAATGCTTTTGGATTTGGATCTACTGCTATCACATCTTTAAACATTGGATCATTATGCAAATCATGTAAGTATACCTATTTGAAATGTATACCATATAAAGTTGCAAGTTTACCAAATGCTGTATCAAGCACAATTTTAGAATTAACTTCTTCATCAGGTTTGTACCTAATTTCAAAGTTGTTGTTGTATTTACTTGGACGGTGTGATATATTAACAATTGATGTTTTATTTAAAGGTAAAATATCAAATTCCAAATCATTATATGTATCTTGAGTGTTTAATAATATAACAGCCTCATCAACAGTGTCAACCTGAAATTTATCTGTCAGTTTAGATGTTTCTATCGTATTGTTTTTTCGTAGCTCTAAAAATTCACGAGCATGCTCAGTAGTATCAGATCCATCTATTTCTGCTGGAGTCGGCCATCTGCCATTATGCTTGTCAGCATAGTCGATTATTTCTGCTTCAAGAAATAAATCAGAGAGACCGGTCCTCTCACTCAAGGACCGGTACTCATAACTTTTTTTATTTATACATGCATTCATTTTCAACAACCATTTTGTTTTTTCTTTTCTTGGGCTTTTATTACTTTAATCAGTGTATCTCTACTAATTGTTGCCGTCTTTTTGTTTCTGCTTATTATGATCGGATTATTTCTTCCTTTTAACTGCTCAGCTGGAATTTTACGAACCCCATCAGAGAATTCAATTTCAAAAGAACTTAATTTTCCTGCATTAAATTGTACAGAAATCCTTGGATAGTATCTTCGTTTTTTGCCATCTTCCTATTGTTCTATTTCTTCGTCTGGACGTTTTCCAAGTTCAATTAATCTTCTACTATCGCCTATTTCTTCAAGGTTAATATTCTCAGAATCATTTTCTGGTTTATTCATATCTATTTTTTTCTTGTCAAACGTCAGCTTCTTTTCTCCATTTTCATATGTAATCTTTACAGCGCCATAACCAAAAGTGTATGATGATTCCATTACATCATTACGATTTCTGACATCATAGATTTTGTGATAACCATATTTGTCTTGATCTGCGGCATAAATAATGATGAGATCTTCGCCATTTGGACCTGTGAATTTTACACGATTTGATTTTTGCAAAGAACCAGTTCTGAAGTACTAGGTATCAACTTTGGACCTTATCTCCTCAAAATTAGAATCATACCAATTTGCCCTTCTGGTTTCTTCCGTGTATTCGAAATCATATGGTACATCGTAGTATTCATCTTCATCGTAGTAACTGTTTCCTTTTTTAGAAAAAGCATCCATGTTTCTCAATGTTGTCCACTATCCAGTATGTGGATTACGTTTTCTGACATATCCACTATTTGCTGTTTTTGCACTAAAGATAGGAACAACATAAGGAAGAACATCTTCTACTTTTATGTCAGCCGTATTGTATCCAACAGTGTAGCGATCGCCATGCTTATCTGCTTCAGCAATGAATTTCTCAAGTTCAGAGATTATTCTTGAATTAGAAGAATCAACCAATTTTGTGAAAGTATTTTCACCTAAATTTCTACGCTAGGCAATTATATTATAATATGCAAAAATATCATGTATAGGAATACCTCCATATGCAACAGTGCTCAATCTCATGTATGCATTGACATATTTGTCAAATATGTGTTGATCTATTTTCTCTCTTGGAGAGAGATTGATTGTCGGAATAGAGTAGTACAACTCTTCATTATGTGAAACCGTTTTGTTTGACGATACAACACCAAGACCTGCAACAAACTCATTTCCTGAGAATTGTGCTTTCAAATATGGGATAACATCCTACTCAACCCAAGCTCTAAACGATGCATTGTTGATATCAGAACCAAGTACCAACTCAATGTCACCTTCCGTCTATATAGAATTGCCATCCTAATCAAAAACGATTCCGCCTTTTGGAATCTTAAACTTCTAGTTCTTTGAAATAAGGAACTCATCAAGCATAAGATCGTCATAGAATTGTCTCAATCCTTTAATTATGTCTGCATCAGACACAGACGATAATTTCAATTGAGTCTTTACTTTTTTGTAATTATCCAATCCAAAGCGATACTTTGCAGATCTCAAACTTGCTCTAGTGGAAACTGTCAATGCCTTTAAGAATCCGTAGACATCCTCTTTTCCAAAAATAATTGCAAGAGAATTGAATGCAACTTTTTTGTTTTCAAAATCTTTAATTGCTTTATCTCTTGCTTCTTTATTGAAAACAAACTGTTCCAGATCGATAGCATTATCAACACCAAGCATTTCTTCAAGAGAAATCAGCATTCTATCTGACTAATCTTCTTTGTTTTTAAGACCTTGGTTCAAGCTTAGAATCTGACCAAGAGTTTTCATTTCCTGCGCTCCTTCGAAAAGTTTTTTGAAATCTTCGAACTACTGTTTGTACGTATTAATTACTTCTGCTTGAGTCACGTATGTGATTAATTCATCAATAGCATAGCAAACTTTTGCACTGAAATCTGTACGTCCAGATCCTTTTCGTGCTTCTATATATTTAGCTTTTAGTTCATTCAAGAAAGCGATTTTCTTCTCAGGTGTATCATCTTGATTTTTAGACATTACAGCTTTTTTCAATACTTCTTCACCTCCTGCTAACTTACACAACTCTTGATATACAGTTTTCTCTGTTCTCTCTCCATTTTGAGACATGAAATTGTATTTGCGTTTTAAATACTTCCATGGTCCTTGTTCCAGGTAACTAAATACGCCGAATAATGTATTGAAAGAATCAGTCTGATCAGTGAAGCTATTCGCCTGTAAGATCTATATAGCAAGATCTCCAATTGGCCCCATTATGATCTTTGTAAGTGTATCAACTGGAACTCCAATCGTTACACCAAAGATATACATACCTAATGTTGCAGGATTTGCATTCAGCTTGTTCAAACTTAAATCCTTGGCATTATCCACAGACAAACTCAATAATGCACTAACAGCAAGAGCAGGATCATTCTATACTCCTGCATCAAGCAATTTTCTCAGCAATTGTGCATTTAGTGTATTTGGAGATTTTGGTCTTACGTCAGAAGGCAGGCCATAATGTCTCCCGTTTATTGTTATATTAAAATACAGAGAATTTTGTCTCGGATCTTGATCCGAATTCATTATCAAATCATAGTAGTACTATATAGCAGACAATGCTTTCAATCCAACAGCAGCAATAGAAATACAATCCTTACCAACTTGGTACTCAACAATACCATTTGCTTTTAATGTTACAGAACCAGGCTGTCTGTATTCAATATCGTTTTTCTTAGATGTATCTGCAATTTCATTCCATTCATCCTTACAACTATCAATAGGCGTTCTTGATTCAATCATATTCGCAGGATCTTTTGATACTTCTATCATGGATGATATCACGATATTGTTTGCAATCTATCTTTGTACATGTGGAGATTTGATCCTTCTCAAATACAAATTGTGTTTATTGAAAATATACAGTAATGAATTATTGAATTTTTTAATTAATTCTTCATCAGAAATGCCTCTTGTACTATCAACAAAGCCGTACTATTCTAATGTATCACGCAGATCTTTTGTGTCTGAAGTGTTTAGTTTTATTAACTTTGGTACAGTCTTCAACAATGCTATAATACTTGGAATGTTGACTTTCTTATCTAATTCAAAGAAGATATGTTTCTTGTCAGATGGTTTGAATAACCCACCAAACTATTTGAAATAAGTAAGAGCTTCATTTGCACTCGTTCCATCCAAGTATTCAGTGTCATCATTAGAAGACTACATGTCATTTTCACGAATCTTATACTCGACAGATGATGGAGCAGGAATTCTTCTTGACTGCTGAATTTCCTCGTATGTACCATATTTTGCATACGGTGACCACAAATACAGCTTCCCTCCTTTATCAACAGAATATGTAGCTAATGATACAGTATCAATATCATAATCAGAACCTTGTAACCAAATCTGATCAGTAGATACGAATGCATTATTCACGTCACTGTCTACAAATCCAACCACACGCATGGGCATGAAAGAGTGCTGACACTATGCAGGAATACGAGATGCTACAATATCAAGTGTTGTTTTAAAAGATGCATACATTCTCAATCCTTCTGTTCTGAACTTTTCCAGTAAAAATTTCGAAGAGCTGCTAGATATAGATTTCAAATAATCTTTAAATACCTCTTTGATTTGTGCGCTCTCGCTGCTGTCTTTCAATTCATCTATTATATTGTTAAGCTATTCATTTGTTCCTGATTCATATACAGAAAAACAATGATCAATATATCGATCTATATTTGCATCATCTACATTGTTGCCCAAAGTTATATAGCTATATTTGATATTATCCAAATAAAGCTCTGGATTATCTGTGACTATAATCTTCTGACCGTACAAGTCATCCACAATAATGTTATCATCATTTCCAATTTGGAATAATTCTGCACCATTATCACTCAGCAAGATTCTGTTTCCGTTTATATTTATAGTTGTGCGTGGAGATGTTTCGTGTACACCTTTGAGTTTCTTGGCATTAGCTTTGCTAATAATATAAAAATGTTCTCCTGTGATATTTTTGAGACATATATCATACAAATTCTTGGAAAGGATACCGTTCCAGTTATCCATTAATCTTTTGCCAAAAAATCCTAAATAATTGATATCATTAGTTGGTGTTTCGTTTTCTATGAAAGATTTAGATTCATAAGAATCCAAAATATTAGATACTGAATCGCCTGCTTTTAATCCGTAAACAGTTGCCATAACTTTTGGCATCACAACTTCATATGGTTCACATTCAACTGTTGATCTATCTACATCAACTTCTTGTCCGTTTATTTTTACACGAGTCCGATTTGCAACAATCTGCCTCAAGATCTCTTTTTGTAAATAGAAAAATTCTGGTGTAAGTTCAAGGATTTTCCCATTGATAGTTAATTTACGTTCACCTGTTTTTCCAAGTACATAATTCACCCAGTCGCGAACTCTATCACAATATGCGATTGTATTATCAAAACCATCACATAATTTGTCAAATTCAGACAACAAATCCGCAGTGTTTTGCGATAAATTATTCAAATCATGCTGTGATTCAATCCTAAGTTTAGAATCAATTTCTTTTATAACTTTATTGAATCTTTCCTTGTCAGAGATTACTCCATAATCAATACCTACTGTTTTGATTCCAAATGATATCAACTCATCAAATGCTGACTAATCTGAGGATTTATTTTTTTTAATTATTGATTTCAGTTTGAATAAATTGCGGATTGAATCAATATCCATAAGCTGGAACTTATTTCCAGAAGTATCTTGGAATGTATAGTTTATACTTGACAACTCGTGTCCAGCATTAGCAACCTCTATGACTTTAGAAATTTTACCTTCGTTAATCTATTCGGTTAGAGCAATATAATCTTCTGCTGATGTAAGCTTTTGAACTTTAATTCTAGCACGATCATATATCTATCTTGCTTTTTCCTTAACTTGTTCATTCGTCAAATCTTTATTGAAATGTTTTTGTAATGCTTCATAAATTGAAAGTTCAACATATTCATTGAATGTTTGATCAGGCTCTCCGAATATTTCAAAAACATCTTTTAAATTCTATAAATCAAGTAAAATTTGAGACCCTTCTATTCTGACACCTTCCTTTATATTTTTTCTTGTATCTCGAATTCTTATGATATCAAAATCATTGTATTTGGTAACATTCTCGTCGTATCTCCATAAGTTGGGTATAATTTTGTATGTCTTACCAATACGAATTCGTGATGTATCTATCTTCTTGAGTTTTGAATCAGGTGCTAAATTAATGCCATTCTCTTGCATATATTGTTGCGATTTCATTTGTGAAATATCAGCAACATTTACATTATTTGTTGGTTTTACCTTTACAACTATATCTCCTGGATTAGCATCAATTGAATCACCAAATTTCTATTCTATAAGTTCATCCTTACCGATAGCATAGACAATTGGATCTTCAAGAATTTCGTATTCAATATCATTTGCATCATACAGCAAATCACCTTTTCTGAAATCAAAACGATCATTGCTATCTTTGAAATTGAATGACACAATCATCGTGTTATCTTCGCTGTTCTATTTGAATGATTGAAGGCCTTTGACATTATATTTACGTGGAACTTTTACAGGTCGTTTCTATTCCAAGAAATGATTGTTTTTCTCTTGTAAATTTTCACGAAGTGGGTTGTTATCACTGCGCATAATAACAGCAATATTTTTTGCTCTAGTCAATGCGGTATACATCAGCTTGGATTTAACGTCATCTGTTGTCCGTTTGTTATGCATAATGTCATCATGCTGAATAAGGACAACATCATAAGTAGAACCTTGCGCTTTATGTACTGTTGTTGCATAAGAAAGTCCAACATCAACAGCATCATTGTCTTTCATCCATTTTTTTAATCCTGGATTATTTTCTATAAAACGCTAGCCAAATTGCATTTCAGGTATTACAGTCAAAGAAACCGTATTGCCATTTGATAGCTCTACCTATATCTCCTACGTGTGGAATGAGCGCTCTGCATTATCTTTCCCAATCTATGCCTTTTGAGATACTGGATCTGATACACTGACAATTTTGCCCTCCATGGAATTTTCAACAATCTCTGTGGTTTGTTTCATTACGACAAACTCACCAATTCCATATTGATTCTTTTTGTATCCTAAATAGTCGTGTATCTTATTATTGAATCTATTTACCTCATTATTAGTATATGCAAGTATTTTGATAGCGCTCACATTTCCGGCCTGTACAGATTCTTTTATGAATTTAAGTGTCTAATCATTTAGATCTAAATTGCTAGAGTAGACTGCACCACTTTCATTTTCATTTGTAATATTTGGAGAAGTTATCCCGGGAACATTATCGTAGAATCTTTCCGCATATCTCAAAATCGGATTTTCACTAGACCCTTGTCTCATATTCTGTTCAAGAGCAAATCTTTGTTTTACAAGATTTGGACCTACATTTGGGCTGAGATACATGTCCGGCTCTCGCATTTCAGAATCAAATATTGTGTAGTTATTAAACAAATCGTCTTCTAATGCTGGCAACTGACCTTTGTCTCCAAGTAATAACAAAATAGAACCTGGTTTCATTTGCAACCTGATCATATCAATCTGCGAATTGCTTAACATGGAAATCTCATCCAATACAACAATATCTGCATTTTTGATTGGTGCTTGTTTACCAATATGTGTATAATCAAATACTCCATCTGCATTTGGCTTTATTCCAAGCATCTATGCAAAACTCAAAGATTTGTAACTTGAATATCGCCCATGCTTAATACTCTCTGATATATTGGAAGAGATTATATTTTTAGCTTTATGACTTAATGCTCCAACAATCAAATTCGCCTATGATGTTATCCTCATTGGCAAATTGCGCAATATTGCATCCACAGTTGATGTCTTACCTGTTCCTGCTTTTCCATCAATTACGATTGTTGAAACTTTTGTTGATTCATCACCAAAGTTTTCCGTGATCAGTTTGATTGATTCGCGTACAGCCTCAGACTGTTTTTTGTTTAACTGAAAACCATTTGATATGATACTATCAGATACACTTTCATCAGTAGGATTTAGTTCAATATTGTCGTTGAATTTATTAGAGAAATTTTCACGTCCTTCTTGTGCATCTACATACATCATGGAAACTTCTGGATCTATGAATGTACGTCTCTCTCTAGTACCTTGCTTTGTTATATCTATTTTTGACATAACGGAGTTTTGACCGCCGAGATATGTAATGCCATCGATACTATCAATTGCTTGTACAATAGCGTCTTTTGCTTTAGTATAGTTGTCTAGACGTTCTTTCTTACTCTTTGTTGTATCTGCAACTATTGCGAATTTAGATTTTAAATCTTCTGAAATGCCAGCAATTAAATGGTTTTCAAATTTATATCCATCCTCGCTTATATCTTTTGGACTTCTTGCTATACCTTCAAGTAAATTCAACAAATCATATAATTCATTGGCATCTTTTACAGATTCTTGACGACCGAAACAATATGCAGTATTTTCAACATCTGTCTTTACTGAGTACAAAACGGGATCAATTCCATTCGGCGACATGTCCCAATTCGACTTATCAAGCTTGCCTTCATGTATTGCTGCACAAATAGCTGATTGATCAAATGTGTCTTCAGTAGAATGAGTTGAGAGCATTATCTTCTTATTCACCTATTGAAGCATTTGATATAAAGAAGAAGGAACATAATATTCCCATGTCTGTCCGGCCATTGCCAGCTCTTGCTTTATAAATGGTGCATTTATAACCTCTTGAGAATTAGATATTGCAAAGAAATTTTGTCCAGCTATGCGTATTGGCACGATGATAGCATCATTGCCAAAGACCTTTTTAACATCTTCAACAGTGCCAAGTGCCCCATCTTTTGAAAGCGATTCGTCATCACTACCGATTAGCAGAAGAGCTCCATCTCGTATTGCCAATTTCCCTTCGTCTATGATTGTTTTGTTTATCTCTTGCTTCGGCTTGCTCTTTGGATTCAATGTGCAAATCAGTACAATATCACCATTTTGATACTATGAACAGTTGACTACATCTGGATCTTGTTTTAGTGCCATTGTAACACTGCGCTCAGACAAATAATTTTTTTCGCTATTTTCCGTAGATGGCAAATATCCTATATATTTGTTTGATATCTAAGCCATGACATTGAGCTGTTCAAAATCTTTTTGTATTTCCTGTTTCTTTGAAAATACAGGCTCGAGATTCGCTGTCTAAAATTCATACGCCCAAGATACATTCTCCAAAAGTTCTGCAAGTATTCTTGCAAGGCTTCTGTTCGCTGGCTATCCATCATATATTACTTTTGATGTATCTTTTGCCATCATGTCTTTATAAGCAAGAATAAGTTTCGGATTTTGATATGCCCACAATTCATATAATGGTTTCAAAAATGTCTCGTATTCTTCTTCTCTATATTCTGATGGCTTAGTATTTGTTGCTTCGCTATAATCATCTATTATTTGTTTGATTGATTTACCTGAAATATCTTGCAAAGAATCTTTTTTCGCTGTAGATCGTGGTGACCTCTTTGTAAATACAGGCTCTTTTCCTGGTTTTTTAGGCTCTTCGCCAGTTTGAGTTTCTTCCCATTTCTAATATTTAGCTTTTGCTTTCTCCCATTTAGCATGTGCATCTTCAAATTCCTTGTGCTCTTTTATATATGCATCATGTCTTTTGTTGAATGATTCAATTGCTTTTCTTTGCTTTTCTTCATAGAATCCTTGAAGCTTTTGAAATATAGTGTCTGGCAAATAAGTTCCTGGTTTAAATGTTGCATTTGCTGGTAATAATGCACCAAAAGATGTCTAGAAACTAAAGTATTCGCCAGTTGGTAAATCTTCCGACCAGCGGTCCTTTGCCGGTCTATCATCAAATACAAATGTTTTTTCACGATATATACATTTACCTCCATTGATCACAGCCCAATCTTGATTAAGATGTTTTGCACTCATTACAGCAGCATATCCAATACCAGATTGTCCATCAGATAAGATCCTGATTTTTTGATCTCCTATGCTAGTTGTTATACCTTGTATAATTCCAACAAATGTTCTATTGAAATCTGATTGCTGTATGAATTTGCTCTTGAACTTAGTAATATCATCGCCTATTATACAAATATTTCTTTTGTCTGTTGTATTAGCAGCCCTGATATTTTCAACAATAGTTTCGATTGTATTATTGATGAAACTCTAATTCCCAAGATCTGTGTCAGATATTTCTATTATATGCAAAAGTTTCTTTTCCCCTTTTGCTTTTTTATTTGCTGCATCTATGCGTTGCTGTAAATTAAGAATATCCTTTTGGTTTTTATCTTTTGTGAACACGTAAATCTCATCAGATTCTACCATCAACTATTGATATAGCTATGAACGTCTCCCTTGTTCTAAGAATGTAAAATGCTCATCAAATTTTTCCCCATCAGTTTTCTCTTGTGTCTACTCTTCGCTTTTCTGCAACACATTCCGTTCCATTTTTGGAATTATTATCTTTGATTTATCTTCTGAAAATGCATAAGCATCAGCAATACTCTAATCATTTGCAAGACCATCAGCAGCATCATGCTCGCTATTACCTTCAATAACATCCAAGAATCCATATTCTCTGAACATCTCATAGGTTTTGAGATTATCCTTGCTAACTTCAGAATTTGCAAATCTTATATCCTTGCCAATAGGAACAGCATTCGTAATAGCTGAGAATAAGCTTGAAAGCTATTCTTCTGTCAATCCGTTTGTGTCTATATTGAATATGATATCATATTCATTTGTCTAGAAATTGTATGTCAAATCTATATATCCATCATGGCCGTTTATACTATAGCGTGTAGCATCTACGTTCATGTGTTCTCCGTCAGCGTTTGATGCGGAAAGTGTGATTTGTTTGATATCTACATCTGTATTTCTATGCAAATCAAAAGCGGCATCTTGATCATATGAATTTTGTAAAGCGTTTATTTCTGAATCAAAATCAGAGAAGTCTTTTTTTAGTTTACCATTACCGTAAACGAGTACACAGTTATATGATGGAGTTAATACACTCAATGCTCCAGATATCTTGTGCTTGATACCTTGCTTTGTGAGTATTGATGCAATAGATGATATAGCTTGTCTATATATAGATTTTGCACTGAATGGAATTTCCAATTCAGCATAATCAATAACCTAGCCATGCCTTTCTTTATCCAATATTTCCTGGGCATACTGCTTTGCTCTATCTGTTTTGCCTGCTCTATTTGCTAATGTCTTTATGAGGCTCTTGTTTATAGCAGCATAGAATTCTTTTGTAGCAGCAGCCACTTCCTTTTCAGTAGATTTCGGATCAAGCATTTTCTCAAATGGAACAATGAAATCTCGTGTTCCAATTTTATTCAAAGAATATAGGGCTTTGTACAAATTCTGTGCAACATCAAATGTGAATCCTCTAAATGCACATGCATTCATCACCTGCGTCATCATAGAAAGCTCAGCCTCGTCTGCTTGATGCTCCTTATCAAGCTGTATTCCAAACTGAGTTGTCAAGAAGTATGACCAGTTTAATTTAGCATTTTCATCGTTATATACAGTGTTTGGATTCATGTTGCACTGGAACATCTTAACAGCCCCTTCAGTTGGCATATAGTGTATATTTGCATGTTTAAGAACCTAATAGAAATATTTGACATTATCACCATCTTGTATTTTTACAAAATCAAGCTCATTGTCAGTCGGATCAAGTTGATCTTTAACAACACCTATATCATTTGCCATGTCAGCAATCATCTGTATGGACCGCTCTGAGAGAACAAGCTTGCCTTCTGTATTCTTTGAATACGAATTTTCTCCTCCGAAAATTTCCCAAAGTGTGTAGTTGTTGTCAATTTTAACAGCTTCACCTGTCGGCATGTTTTTGATAAGATTTCCATAAGCATCAACCTACTGCAGCTTTACGTAGTACATATTGATGCCAGGAGCTTTTTCAAGAGAAACACGATAAAATTCTCCATTCTCTTTTTTATATACAGGTCTCGTAGAAAAATCTATACGATTGCCTTCTATTGTCTTAGTAATATCTCCGTCCCATTCAGTACCATCTGGATTTATCCATTTCAAAGATGCGCTCATCCTGAACAGATTACGATATACGCTTGAACCACGCATGTTTTCATTATTCAATGGGAATGCGGCTGTCTTTATCATTCCAGCACACATGAGCCTCTCATTATAATAATGAGCATACGGTTTCTTTGTCTAGCCTACTCTAGCACTGGCAAGTGAATTGTTTTCCCAATATACTTGCATTGGATTTATAAATGTCGCACCATCAAACGGTTTTACTCTATCAGTTTGACCCAAGTTGTTAAAAGCGAGTGCATATATGTCTTGAATTAATGCTGACCTTGCACGAGTTGTTATGCCATTCCTCTGTCCAAGCTGGGAACTTTCCATTGCTGCTGTAAGTGATACATTACGTTTTGTTTGAGCAAGATAACGCAGCGATTCAGTTGCCATTATCTTTTCACGTTCTGTAATTGCGGAAGTCTTTCCTTTAGGTATATGAGAAATAATTGATCCAACAGAGCAATGGGTATATTCAGAAGAAAGTAAATAATCCACGAGATTATACTATTCCAACAATGGATTCATCTCAACATCAAACTTCCCGTCTTTCAAAAATTCCTTTTCTGTTACGTTCGGATCAAGCAAATAGAGATCTGTGTAATTTTTTATATCGTAAATTTTACCGTCTTTTTTAATTTTTGCAATAATCATCTGGCCAGAATTCTCATCATACCAGAATATTCCTTCTTTCTGACGGATTGCATCAAAACGAGCCTTGAGATCAACAATTTCCGGATTATTCCCTCTTGCCTCTTTCACTGCTGCTGATTGTCCGTTTGTCGCAAATGTAAGACTTAGGTCTATTGCAAAATTATTTTGCAATAAATCCCAGACAGTTTTCTTGTTTTTATAATTAAAGAATTCATCTGTAGTATAAAAATCAGATAGGTTGATCGGTGTCAATCCTACATTGCCAATCTGTGCATTAAGATTCTCGACATAGTCTTTGTTGAACCTGTACAACAAAGAAATGATTGTGTCGTTGAACTTAATATTTTCATTTTTATCAAATGTGCAATCTACCTAATTATATAATTCTGCAGGGTTCACTCTTCCATTATCTTCGGTATTATACCACAGCAAAGCTTTATCAAACAACTATTTGTGTGTATTGATTCCTATTTCTTTCAATCGTCCAGCATTTTCATTGAACCAATTATAGAAAGACTAAAATCCAGATAATGCATGCGGTTCGTTTGCGTTAAAATTAAATTGAGGAATTCTCCATTTGCCAACATATTTGTTTATGACGGTAAAAAAACCATTGCTGCTGTTCACGAAATCTTCTGAGATATTTTCATACACCCTTCTGTATTGCAAACCAATTTCATCGCGTATAACTCGAAGCAATGTGTCTTTTTTCTACTATGTACTCATGTTTTGATTATTCAACATCTTATACATAGTTTGATTATTATCCAATTTGAATAGAGCAAGATTGAATATCGCTGTGTTCACTTCATTTTTATCTGAGTTTGTTGTTGGGAGTATACCGATAACACCATCACCAAAAATATCTTTGCTAGTCGATCCTGTTGTTAAGTTTTGGCTAGATGATTTTTTCATTAGTCCAGATATGAACTGATACAAAAATCCTCCATATATAAATTCAGCCGTGTTGAATTTTACGGTTCGTTTGCCTTTCTGTGCATACGAATAGCTTTCAAGATTCTTGGCAACGCCAACAAACAATCCTGGCATTTTGACAAAAGCAGAATCTTTTGTTGCTGAATCTTCTTTTGTACATTGCAGCTCGACCTATTCCTAAATACTACCAAGTAATCTGCTCATGCTATATGGTGAATATGCTGATCCATTTCCAGATTTCACGATTGATGGCATATTCATTTCTTTCACAGCAAACACAGCTCGTGCTATTCTTATAAATTCAGGAGCCATCGTTGGAGTTATCAAAGAAAAACTTTTTCCTAATAACTCCGGTGCATCATTACTTGGGAAATATTTTTCAACTAATGCAACTCTGTCATCACGTGTTTTTTTATTTGATAAACCTGTCTGTAGCTAATCCTTCAATATGGCATTTGCTTTTATTTGATTAGCAAATAAAAACAGGTCTTTGACAGCATCAAAATCACTTCCAGATCCCTTGTATTTTTTGAAAAGGTAATCATTATATCCAAACCCAAGACAAGTCTGATTCGATACAAATCGCTTCAATATTCCCATAACATTACCAGCATCTTTGCTTGGAAGATTACCGAAGAAATCCTTCACACTCTAATCAGATAATACAACCAGGCCTGAATCTGTGTTTAATAAAGTTATCGTAGGCTTTTTTGGATTTTTTGTGTCTGTTTTTACGGTAATTTTATACCCGTCTCCTGTAATCCAATATGTGATTTTGTTTGGATTCTTTTCGTCAACCTACGCATTATGTCCTTCAACTGATAATTTTAAAGCATGAGATCCGTTGATATTGTTTTCAAGCCTAATTTTCAAATTATCAAATTCTTGATCAAAAAGATATCTGACTCTAGTTCTTCCTCTTCTGTCTGTATAATATTGTGTGATTGCATTTTTATATATAGTTGCAGCGTTCTGCGTAAAATTATACAGAATGTTACGGTTCACATCGAGATGATACAAAGAATCACTTTCTGAGGAAAATATGCCTCTATAAATAGAGAACAATTTGTCTTTCTTTTCTTTTGTATCATACCCATACTGTGCAAACAACTATTTGATTATCTCTTCATTTTGAAATTTAGTATTATTTAATAATTCCAAAACATACCGTATGTTGTTTTCCATGTCAAGTTTCATTGATGTGATACAACGCCGTAATGTTTTGTGTTTTTCAACATATGCTTGTGTTTCTTTACTAAGGCCAAGATCGGATATTTTCGCGCTAAACAATCCATCAGTTCCTATTTCTACATCAGCGCCTGGAGATAATGCCATTGTTTTAATGTCTGCAATTACAGTTGCAAAATCAGAATAACTCAAATACAAATCTGACTTTGCTTTTTTAGTTACAGAATCATATTCAGATGTTGTCTCGATTCCACCTTTTACAATGTAGTTGATTAACTTATCAACTATAATCTCGTCTGCCTCGGCATGCGTTGTTCTGTTTGTGTGACTTTTATTTGCCAAAGCATATGCCATATATCCGTTGTGCTGTTGCTATGTACTTGGCAACATTTCAATATCCTTTCCAAATAATATAGTCAGAAAGGAGTCAAAATTTGACAACAGGACAAATGCATTGTACGCATCAATAAATGCTTGAGCTTTCTTCCCGTTTTCAGTTTTCGGTTCACTCTCTGCAATATTAGCTTGCCTCAAAATATCTTCTGGTGTGAATTGATTGAAAAAGTCTTGCAGTCTTGTTTTGTTCAGATCAAAAAGATATGTTGGCATTAAATTGCTACTTGCATCTTTCCTGTATAATGTGCCCGTGATAGGATTTTCACTTTGACCTTTATTTGCATTATAGTACTCTACAAGAATCCCAAATTGGGATTCCTGTAAAGTTTTGAGATTATTATTCATCTAAAGTTGTGAGGTCACTGCACCGGCATTTTCTTTTCCTCCTATCGAGCCTCTATTGATGAAGCATGATTCCCAGATGTATCTTGTGAATTTATCCTCGAATCTAGACCTCAACAGATACATACCACGAAATGCATAATCAAGGAATAGCAAATTCAATTCATTATCAGCATGTTTCCCATACACACTTTTTGTAGTCTCAACATTTGATTGTGTAGTACTTGGAGTTTCTGGATCAGCAATTGCTTGTGTCACACCAGTGATTGCTCCTCTGATTATTGGACCGAAATCAAAATTGCTAAATCCTGAAGCATTTGAAAGCATTGTGTAATAAAAAGACGATTTGATTATTGGCTCTGCAAGTCCAATAAAATCATCAATATGATCTTTTATGTCTGGACTAGAATTCAAAATGTTTTCTCCAATATGTTTGCATATTGTTTGCGCCCAAGAAACAAATTTTTCTTCTGGAGTTGAATTCTATTTCATTACGTCCATAAATATGGACGTGCTGCCCATTAAAGTGGTACTAACAACAGATTTTGCTGTTTCTTCATTAAATTTACATTTATTCATATCATCAATTTTAACTTATAGAAAGGACTATTGAACAAACTCCTGTTTGATTTTCTTCAATATCTTGTTTGAGCTTTTGTGCTAGTGTTTCAAGCTGATCGACTGCAGTTTTTAAATCTATTTGCCCATTTTGAATATCTTGTATTATAGTAAGATTTTGACTAGTTAACATTCCTATAAGGATACTTACTCCTCCATCTAATCTGGTAAACGATTTTAAAATATCAATTGCCTGTATAAAGTTACTAATTTCCGTCTTGATAGAATCTTCATATTCAATTTTCTAAGTATTACCATTTTCATCAGGTATCATTTTCTCTATTATCTTTTTCCCTTGATTGCTCAAAATAGGTGTAGGAGGAGTTCCTGGCGCGCCAACAATGCTAACATTGTTCATTATTATATTTGCATCGCTACCCAACTAGACCTATACGCCACTACTTGATCCTCCTTCACTTCTAGATTCTGGATGCTTTTCAACCGAATAAGTCACACGCATTTTTCCAGTTGCCATATCAGATTCAAAATTTATGGTTAATTTATCACCATTTGAGTTTTTAAATTCAATACCCAACAATATTTCTTCATTTTCATCGCTAATTAAATCAATATCAATATCATCTGTAAATTCAAAATCTATATTTTCAAAGTTTATATTTTGATATTGCGGTATTGAATTGAAAATCGCATTCCAACTTGTAAGAGAGTGTGAGATGACTGGATACTATATAGTTTGTCCGTTTAATGTACCATTGAGATTAATGCATTTTCTAATGTTACACATAAATGTAGCCAATTGCATATTTCGAATATCATTCGGTTCTATCCTTCTTGCATTTTTCGGTGGAAATATATCAAAATCTCTATCTACTACAATGTCAAAAAAACTCTCATCACCTCCAAGGAAATGTTTTGCTACTTCAGCTTTAAATTCTTCATCAGTTAATGTTCTACTTCTACTTCTACCTCTTGATTGAGATCTCGTGTAAAAGAATGGGTGTGGCTTTCCAGTTCTTCTATCAATACTTGTGTATCCATACAAATCGTCATAGCCATTTCTTTTGTTCTATTGCTCAGCATGATCAATTGTTTCCAAAAACAAATTGTATAAATTAGTTAGGTTAACATTAAATGCTGGTGTGTCAAGTTTTCCGTATACAGTGCAAGGCCTATCTTGTAACGAGTACGTTGTAAAACCATACATATCTCTATCTTGGTCTACTAATCTAAAACCATCCTGTCTGTCTCCATTCCCTTGCTGCTTAAACTTAGCAACCGATCTCACTGCATATTCATCTCCAAGCAACGCTTTAAATGCATTAAGTCTTGTTGTGTTTATCGTGTCTGAATTATTATCATATGCTATATGATGTAATAAATCATTACATAAAGCTGTGAGTGAGTGCTATGTGGTTATATTCTGAAGTCCTTGTTTTACAGTTCGTGTGATTGTTACATTATCTATGTCGGTATAATTATAATCTCCTCTTATGGTATGTGCTATTGCATTTAATATCGTATGAGCTAATCCATGCGACGCTGTTTCCACAGTCGAGGTTGCCAATTGCCAGTTTCTTGATGCGCTCTTGTATTTTGCAATATCAGACCTATCAAGGAATTCTCTCAATCTAGTCAATCTGCCATTATCAACTTTTCCGTCAGGTCCAATGATTGCGTCTCGCAAGATCTTATATGATGAGAATTTGTTTCCAATTCTGAAATTACCAGAAGCACTGCGAGTTAATATCCCATGAAGGTTTTCACAATATTCTTCAACACTATAAAAAGGTGTGTATACATAGGCGTAGAAAACATCTTTTCTTGAATTAGAATTATTTCTCTACTCTTTAAATTTATCAATCAAATCTCCTTTTGTGTATGCAGGATTGAAAGAATACAAGACGAACGGCATACCAGGTTGAATCTCTATGTTTTGAATTTGTGATTTCAGCATTAGCATGTCTGTTTTTATACACATAGGATTAGACAAAGCTTTTACAACTTCTGTTGCGTTCATTTTATCTTCAGCCTTGAATCCCAAACGTGGATCTAACGCAGTAGATCCTCTTTCGGTTGATCTTGTATTTGACTGTGGGTTACCTATACTTGCAAGATTAGTATTTTTTGGCAAGAAAACGATGTCATGATTAGTACTGTCAAAGAACTTAAATGACTACAAAAGCCATTTTAAAGTGTTTATCTTTTTCTTGTTTTTTGCAGTATTTGCATTTGACACACTTTCTCTTGTCTCAATCTCTGTTTTTAAAATAGTCTATATATTTGTAGACTTATTATGCGTTTCGTCACCAGAGGTCAATATTCCGTCGATTTTTTTGAGAATATTATTTGGAATAGTACTTTCATCATTAAACAGATCCAAAAACTCTTGACTCTAAATCAGTGAGAATGGATTGTTTAATGTCATCATTGGTAATTCCAAGAATAGCTGTGATGTGTTTTTCCCATCTGCGTCCTCGCTCTCAATTCCAATAAATGAGACAATTTGATTTGGACTTGGTGGGATATCCATGTTTTGATTAAATTCAAGACGCTCTGCTTCGTTTCTGTTAAAGATTCCGTATCTTTGACCACTGTAGTTTGTTTGATCTTCCAATGTATTCCCATCTGGTCCATATTTCACAAATCTTGTTTTTATTGCATGATCTATGAACAGATTGCCTATTTCAGCATTAAAAACATCTTCTTTTACATTAACTCTTGTGCTATCTATTTGTATATTTTGATTTTGAACTTTTGACTTTATAAAAGCAAAAACATTTGTACATGCTGATTTGATCTATTCTTTTAGTGTATCATTATTTGTAGTACTTAAAATTGCAGCTCTAAATGGAGCAATTAGTTTGATAGCATCTTCTCTAGTAAAAAGACTACGGAATGTATCAAATACGTCTTTGTTAATGGCAAAATTGTCATATCCGCACCAATGAGCAGCGAGTTTCGCAATACCATTGATGCTGTCAATTCTATGTGAATTATGATCATAGTCGCTTTTTCTTTCTCCTGTTGTGACTATTTCCCCATTGCCATCCCAAATAGCACCTGTCTCAAATGTATTGAAACTGAAAATCAAACCTTTCAATCCGTCTGGATTATCAAAATCCACAAAATGTTTTTCTTCTTTAGATCCTGTACCACTATTGCCTGTTGGTGGTTCTTCTCCAAAGCTATCATCAAACTCATCCCAATTCACATCATCAAAAGATTCTGGTTGAATTCTTTTTTGGAGTACAAACTCATTGAAAGCATCCTGCAAAAAATCAAGTATTCTGTTATCGTATTCAATAACATCTCCATATTTATTTCCTGCCGTTTTATTTTCATCAATACTTGTATCTATGACTTCAGAAAATGCGTCAGGTTTAATTATGTTATAAATATGCAAATTACCAAATTTTGTTTTTAATGCTTGAGCTAGTGATGTAAGTTCTGGGCTAGATTTTACATAAGAATCTGCTATAAATGGAGAACCACCTATCAACAAATCCCATTTCCCGTTTGGCCTTAATATTGCACAAATCTCTGCATTACGATTGGCTCCATGTGGATCAATACCAAATCGAATTCCAAGAGTTCCGTCATCATTAATCTTTGCAATATACTTTTGCGAACCATCGCTTGCAACCCAAGGAATCGGCATGAGTTCTAATTCTTCACCATCATATTCAATTTTGATTTTTGGATCACTCTCAAATGCAGATATGGCTCCGTCGATATTGAGAACAAATGAATCTATTCCGCTATTAACGTACCCATTATTGTTTAATATATCAAAAAGCTATTCAAACGATAGTGTGTTGATATCTCCATTTTCATCAATATATTGAATAGTGTTTGCGTCTTCGTCAAAATTTAAAATAGTGATTTTTTTATCTGTAGTTGAATAAGACAATCCCTGCGTGACACTTGCCTTGAATACATCAAATGCAGAAGCAATAACTGGTGGAGGAGTTAATTTGATTAAACCTCTAGTGATTCGATCGTTAAACTCATCATAATCCATTGTGTGTTCTGTTGTCGCATCTGAGTATTTAATATCTACCTATTTTGTAGCTTTTGCTACTACATCAACAAATGTATGCTCCTCTATTGTTCCAGGTGAAGTTTCCATGTAAAATTTAACACTTGGAGTGTATCCTTTTGCTTGCATCTCGCCAAGTCTTAAAGACCTTTCGATTGCCATTTCTGCTGCATTCCACGTAGTTCTTGGAGCAGGGCCTCCTCCAGTTCCACCACTAGAGCCGGGTCCAGAACCAGATGCTGGAGATGGACCTGATCCAGGTACAGAAGTAGTTGGTCCGGTTCCAGGAGTAGGACTTCCTCCAGGTGTTGGAGATGGACCGCTGCCTGGTGTAGGACCAGAACTAGGAGTAGATCCTGGAGTAGTAGGTGCAGTAACAACTGTTCTTTCTTTGTATTCAACATCATCGCTGGCATTTGCCAATGCTGCAGTCAAAATTGCTTCTTTCTTTATTGCGTAGTTTTCAATTGCTTTTTCTGAAAGCTTTTCTAATTGATACGAAGATTCCTGTTCGCAACTCAAATTTATACGACCAGAACCATCGATTGATTGAATATTCGGATATACAGTATTCCCTGTGCTGTTCGTGAAATTTAAAATAGTAGCAATTTCAGAACGAGTTTGTGCAGTATATAGATCTTTCAAAAATGCTTTCGTGCTCTTACTTTTTCCAGATCCTACATTATCAATATTAAAATCAACAATGTAGTATTTACCTTCAGATCCTTGAGCAGATGTACCAGGATACATTTCTATTTTATCAGCATAGTGAGTTGTCAAATATTTGTACATGTCACTATTTGTGTCATTATAGATGTATCCAACTTTTTCTCCATCTGCTAATTTTGCAAACATTGAATCTATAAATTTATGGTCAGCGCCAGGATTTATTGTTTGAATAAAATCACCAATCAAACCTTCATTATCAGAATAGTAATATTTTAGTTTTACATCACCGCCAGATTTAGATTCCTGTAATGTCAAAAGCTGTTTTCCATTGATATTTTTCAGATTATTTCTTGTGCGCATTGAAAGCCCCATCTTGTAACTATGGCAAAAATTTTGACGTACAATTTCACTTTCCCATTTATACATTACACCATTCAGCTCTACATCAAATGCACCATATGACTATGACTGGTTTGTATCACCAGATATAATTACGGCAATACCGTGTCTTTCTGCAAATTTTTGTAGAAGATCAAGTTCACAACTATTGAATTGCGAAATTTCATCTATTATTATAATTTTTGGAGCATCACTTTTTGTCGATACATTAAATTTGGCGCGAAGTTCATTTTCATCATCAAGTTCAAGGTCTTCACTTTTAACATTAATTGTACCATCTTCGTTTACGCTGTATATTTCATAATCTGGTGCAACATATTTCATCAGCTATTTTTTATTCATTACATTAGCTGAATCTACACCACAATCTTCTGCAAGTTTTTGTGATTTTTCTGTAGACTTTACACTATCTGCATCATTATATCTATCTGCACCATGACAAATAATTGCGCCTTCAAGAAGATCAGGACGGTATTTCTTGATCATGCTTACAACCATAGCGTCACACGCTGTAGTTTTTCCAGTTCCAGGACCTCCTTCATTAAGCACAAAGTTTTTGTATCTGAAAAAACCAAATACATTCATGATGTATTTATCATTCTCTGGTTTCAGCAAATTTGCATATTCTCCCTTAAAATTCTTTATTGCCCTTTTATCTGCTTCTGAAAAACTAGCCCATTCTTTCATTATGGCCTTTTTGATAGCAGACTCAAACTTTGTATACATATCGCCATTGAATACAAACGCAATTTGGTTCAAAATATTTGCCTCTTGTGTTGTTATTGGGGCATATTTTGAATTTATGGATTTTCGTGTATTCAAATACATTTTGTGTAGCTTGCTTGACTTTACCGCTGCACATCTCATTAAATATGTAACAAAAGCAATAGGATCAACTTCATCCAAATTTTTTGTCAATGAATAGGTCTTGTCTTCATAAAGATTCAATTTTCTTGGCTTAATGATTCTTGTCAGTTCATCTTCTGTTAAGCTATTAAATAAATCGTAGAGTTTGTCCTCAATTTGAAGAGACTATTTTGTTATATTGATCTATTCTTCTTGGCTCGGAACTGAACTGATTCCAGAATCTAGCAATCCCTACAAAAGATTGCTTTTGTTCTCTAGAATATTTTTCAATTCCTTAAAATGAACGTTGTTTTTTATATCATCGTCATCATCGTCCAAAATCTACACAAATGTTTTCACGCCTTTGAAATTCAATCTGTGCAAATTCATTGACACTTTATCTTGTTCTTGTAATTTCTGACCTTCGTTGATATCCATAAGTGTCTTAGCAAACTAAACTTTTGCTATAAGAGCATCAACATCATTCAGAAAAACATCAGCTATATCTTTATCAATCTCCGCTAAGTCTGTCCAGTCCTCGGTACCCTATGCATGATTAATATCATTTAATGCTTTACTATATCCATATATATTTAAAATGTCAGCATTATCAACTCTTGATCCGCTGATAGCAGCACGATATATTTTTAGTAATTCCAAAGCATTATCAAATGCTTCACGCATTGTTGGATCAAATTGGACATCTCGCAAATTATGCTTTGCATTATCCATTGCTGTATATGCAGCATTTATTAATTGGAGGATATCAGTGTATTGTCCAGTCAAAGCAATTGAAAATTGTTTCAGGCTTTCAGAGATTGGAGAATTTGCCTTTTCTCGTATAGCTATTTCTGCAGCTGCGAGTTTACTCTGTAATGATGTCAATCTATCTATTACAATATCTTCGTCTTCAGGTGACAAAAATTCACCTGTTCCCTCTGTTAATTCCTTTAGTTTAGTTTTTACGCTTTCATTTAAATTTTTTAAAAATGTCAAAAGTGCAGGTTTTACTTCTGGATGTAAAAATTCCTAAGATGTAAACTTTTCAATAATTGAATCAAAATTATCGTAGAGTATGTTTTCTTGTTTATTCTAATAATCTTTTTGTTTTAGTTCTAGTTTTTCTTGTAAAGCTGGAATAGTTGGATCTGAATCATCTAATTCGGCGATTTGCTATTTGATACTATCAATTTCATCAGAAAGAGTATTCAGAAGTCCAATTTCATATCCTGATCCCTCTTGCTCTGTCAAAAATTCTTTGAGATAGTTTTGCTGAGAACCTATTGCATTCTGTGCATTTTCCATCCAGATATCTTCGCCAAGTTCCGTTGGCATATTAGACATCATGTACAGTTCATGAATCAGCTAAGTAAGACCTCCAACGGTTGCATTGTCAGCCTATGCTTTATATGCATCAGCTTGAGTTGATAAGGTATTGCTTGTTCTGCGCAATACATCAACAAACTATGTGGCAACATCATGTATTTTTTGCTTACCTTCTCCATTTTTCAATTCGTTAAACTTCGCAACAGCATCGCTAATTTCAGACTCAGTTAATTCATTGTATTTTTTACCGTACAATTTTTCTGCATATAACGGTAAAATTACAGTTGTCAACTGCCCACTCAATGCGGTATTCATTTCAAATAATGCATCTTGTATGTATTTGGCAGCGTGTTTTCCACTTACGAAATCTTGCACTTTCTTTTGTGCTTTTTCATAATCTTCAGTAAGTTTCTTCAGTTGATTTTCCTCAACTATAGTAGTTTCCTTTTTTCTTTCCGCTGCCTTTTTAGCATCTGTTTCTGGTTCGTGCGAATGTTGAAAATCATTCAATAATTTAGAAGCTTTGACTAAATCCGTACATGCTGTGTTAAATTGCTACAAGTACATTCCTGCTGTTGTTGCTTTTCTTAAAGCATAGAAACGTAAATCTTTTAACGCACTCTAATCCAAGAAACTATCGTCATCAATAGCAGCACCTTCGGCATTAAGAGTGTCAACTATCAAATCAATCTATTTTTTTACTGCATTCTTTATATCGATAGTTTGATTGTGTTTTTTATCGCCTGGTTTATAGATAATGTTGCCTTCTTCATCTGTCGTAGTTTCGAAAGTCAAGCGTTTGTTTCCAATTTGCAAATCATTGAAATCCATTTTGTCAATTGACTTTTTAAACTCAGAAACCTGTTTCGGATCTCTACATATGGTGACCAATTCCTATATAGCTGTATCATAATCAAGGGATTTCATATATCGCATACCTTGGTAGCTGGTGAATGCGTTTGTAAAACTACCGCCAACCATACCACCAAAAAATGACATGAGATATCGGTCTTTTGCATTTTCCCAGGCCCCCATCTTATGTTCATCGTCTCCCTGCAACCACTTCACTGTATTATAGCAAGATTTTGTAAAGTCAGCAGAAAGTTCCTCAACAACTTCTTCTATACCTTCGCCAAGTCCACCAGCCAATGTCGCTTTTGTCATAAGGCCAGGTGTGCCATTGGCATATTCTGCTTTTGCTATCTTTTTACCAATATTGAACAAGCGGTATATGTATTGCTTTTTGCCCTCATTTGGCAATTTCTTGATTGAACGCTCAACAAGGTCACCACCGGTGTCTTTCATATCTTGAGTGATAGCTTTAACCAAAGCCTTGTTTTTGAATTTATCAGCACGTAATTCAGGCAAGATCCATTCTCCTATTCCGGTATTTAAGATTGCAGCTTCCTGTGCGGCATATCCAATAGCAACCATTGCAGCTTCAAGATCAGTTGCTCCGGCTTCTTTTGCTTCTCCATAGGTATCTAATGTTGTGATACCGTTCATGTAGGCCTTACTAAGTACTTCGCCAACCTTTTGATATCCTTTCAGGAAAGTGTTCATGTCTCGCTCTGCATTTACTGCAGCTACAGCCAACAACTCATTTCTCGCTTTATCTGCTGAAAACTGATCAATAAATGTTCGCGATTTAGTGAGATCTTGAAAACGCCTTTCTGCAGCTGTTTTGTATGCTTTTTCTATTTCTGCCGCTTTCTTCATTTGCCTTGATTCACTAGCACCACCAATACCTTTGAAAAGAGCTGGTGCTTTCTCAAACAAGAAACGTTGTTCTTTTAGCTATGCTGCAACATCTCCTATCAGATTGATCCAGTTTTCAAGACACCAAGTGTTTTCCTGTGCATATTCACTTTTTGCCATCTGCCTGTTTAAAGACTTAGACCAACCTTCCATTGCAGATAATGTTGGACTATCACTTCCAACAAGGATCTTGCCAAGTGTTCCAAATAAGCCAACAGCTTGTGTTGCCACAGATAATCCGGCAACAGCTGGTCCAACGTATGGAATGAACATGGTACCAACCAGTGCAGCATTTTTCAATAAAGTTTTGCCAACACCATTTTCTTCAAGATTATCAGAATCAAAAAAGTCGTATTTGTTCCAATCTGAACCATCAACTGTCAAGGTATTCAATTTACTCAATACACGCCTACCGTAGATGCTTCTGCCATCAAGATTTTCATAATAGAACGTGCCATTATCATTGAGTTTCAAATCTCCTTTTTTATGTTCAATTGTCTCTCCGCTTATAGGATCCTTATGTGTTCCGTCTTCGTCCCATTGTGCAAGCACACGAGTATCAAAGAAATCAGTGAAAAAGCTATCATTTGGAGAATCATGGTAAATCGGTGCTGCGCCATTCTCAACTTCAACTGGATTTGCAAGTACTTTTTCTGCTTGCGCTATTTCATCAATTGACTTTGTCCTTTTACCAGGTTTACCAAGTTCGGCTATACTGCTAGTAATCTGATAAGGATTTGACGCTTTGACAAATTCAGAATCAAAATCATCTCTCCTTTGCTTGTCAGGTGCGAAAAAGTTATCACGATGAAATGAAACAAAATTTGAAAAATCCTATTCTTGTTCCTATGTTGCCATTACATTATACATTGACAACACATTATCATAGAATCCTTTGAATTCTTTTTCATTAAAATTTCCACTTTCTGTTTTAAAAGCCTACTGTACTAATTCGTTACTTTTGTATTCATCGTAGTCTTTTACAGTGCTATTGTCTGCAGTAATTCCAACAGTCTATAAATCCCCCATGCTAAGGGTCGGATTTACGAGCACATTAAGCAGCAAATCATTTTTCTTTTCCTCATTCATATGTCAAAGTTTTGAAGGATCAACATACCTTGCTTTTACATCATCTTTGTGTTTAGTTATCTATTGCTATGTCTCTATTCCCTACGAATATGCAGGAGGTAACTTCTCACCTGATCCAGATTGAGCAGAGAAATAGTCAACTTTGACTGGAACAAATACAGTTCCTTTATAATAGTGATCATGACCATTCCAATCGTACCAGTTATCTTCATCAAATTCAAATCCTCCGTCACCATCTTTCTCCCAATTGTTTGCTTTCTTAATTTGGGCTGTGATGTTTTTGATTCTATTATCATCATTAATCTCTTCCAAATATTGATTTTCATCAAAATCGGCATCGCCCATTGCTTTGTCATATGCTATAGCATTGATGACTCCAAATCTCCTCCATGCTCCATTCTTTATCAACTGACCAGTCTTGTCATATGCAACCGGCAATTGATGTTGCTGATATACTTGGTTGATTTCGTCGACATGCTCAGCAATCTATTCTGGACTATTCATCAAGATACCTTTTTCTCTAAGTTCCTGATCAGCTTTCGTCTTTCTTTGCATAGCATCAAAATCTGGAGCAATTTCTCCTTGCTGTGCTTTCTCTAAATCAATAGGCATATCTACAGAATGAATAACGCTGTCATTGGTCAATACTTGATTCATTGTTTCAGGATTGAGTTTTTGACCGCCAATTGATGCGTTTGTCCAATCAAGTATTCCTGTATACTGGCTTTTTGTAATATCCTATATTGTTGAAATAGCGCCATATGGTGTGCCCTCTTTTGACACAATTGGTAAATCATTACCAAAAGTTTTAATGCCATCCACGGTTTGGTTTTGAATAACAAACTAGCTTTTGTTTCCGTAGCCAAGCATCCACTATGTTGCTACATTCATATCCTCTCCATCTTTTGTTGCAGTAGCTTTTGCTCCTGGTTTATTCCCTGTTGTATCTTCTACAAGATTGCGATCAATAGTTTGTTTTAAGGATGTCGTCATTCCGACCTTCTACCCAATGATGACATTCTTGATATAATTCAGTGCTTCTTTATCACTTGCCTTTCCGCTTTTAATATGCAGCAATTGTTTTGCATTTTCTGGCAATTGGTTATAGATATAACTGATTGCTTCCTGTGCTTGCCTTGCCTATGTCTCTGTTAAAGATTTAATCTTATACAAGCCATCAACAGAAACAGACGCAATATCTTCACCATTGTATGCCTTTTCAACAAGAGCCTATAAAGCTTGCTGTCTTTGCTATGTCTTTTTTGATATGTACTGACTTGATGATTCTTCATCTTTCCCTAGACTCATCATGTACTATTTGATAAGTTTGTCAACCTGCTCTAACCCAATGCCATTGTTGACTATTTCCATCACCGTATTATCATATGCTGAATTTTTATTTTGTGCTCTATAATCCAACAGATTAGAATTTGTGTAAAGGCTATATTTGCTTGGGTCCTGCAAATATGTTTCTATCTTTATTGGTTTAGGCTCATTTTTTTCGTTACGAACAAACACATATCCTCCTTGTCCTATAGCAACCTCATTTAGGCCCTTGTTCTAGCTCACAGTCTTGTATGCTTTATCGTATTCCTGTTTGTTGAACTCCGCGCGTTTAAGGTCATGCATAGCACTAAGATATTGTGTCGATAAATCACCAGTGCTTATTCCGAGATCTTGCAAATCAAAAAACCTTGACAATCTGGAGTATATCTGTTCCATATCAGAAGGTAAACCTTTGATATTTCCAAGAAGATTCATCAAGTCCTTATTCGTAAGTTGTCCCTTGTCTTCTTTTGTTTTTGTTGTAGTATCATCGGCTTCCACTTGTCTGGATAGTCCCAAATTAACGGTCACTGGCCTATATACTGAGAACGGGGGCATTGATCCCCCGCTCTACATCTAGTTAATTTTATATATCATTTTAGGAATCGTTTAATTGCATTCAATTCATCCTTTGACAATCTATCTATTGATTTTGATAATAATTTGCAACTATCAGCTATTTGCTTTGCAAGTCTATCATTGTTGCTTTTTGATCTTTTTACATCAGTATCATCTATTTTTATACCTTTCTTTGCTTCTGGTATACCTGTAACAGTATAGCTATCAATCGATCTCTTTGTGGGTGAACCAGAACGCAAATCCATCATATTGTATAATTTCAAGCCCTTTCTCTTAGCCAATTCATTATATATATCAATTTTGTCTTGCAATCCTTCTGTTGCTTCATACTATTGCAACTGAAGCTTCCTCTTGTAGAATTCCTCAGGTGAAATATTCGGATCAAGTAGCGATTTCTTCAGCTTGTTATATTTAGGTCTGCTGTTCATCCATTGCTAGAAATTAAGTGGCATCATTATACTATCATACTTGTTCTGTGCATATTCTTTCTTTTGGCGATCTTGCGCCCAAAGCGTTCCACGCATATTTTGAATTGCACCAAGATAATTCTGCGTGCCTTCATTGTCATATGTAATATATGTTGACTTTGCCCTTGTCTTATTGTTTGCAAGTTCTGCTAATGCAGCACTGTTCTATGTCTATGTATGGAGATTATTCTGATATACATTTTGATTCAGACTGAGCTAATTTTCACCAGTCTTGTACATCCGATCATTATATATAGCATTACCCTGCATATTCATCTTACCAGCTGTACTTGCACCTTCAAGTGCTGCCGCATTGTTTATATTTGCATCAGATGACTTTGCTTTTCCAGCTTGTGATTGAATCTGTGCGCCTTGCTATTTTTGACTCTCTTGACCGAGGTAATCACCATATGTATATCGGTGCATGTTCATCGGATTCTTTAACGAAGTCCTGATGTTCAACATTTCCTGAAGTATGCGCTTGTTATTCTTTCTGTTAGAAAGATAACGACCAAATCCAAGTGCATCATATGCAAGCTTATTCATATTGCCATCAAGATAGGTTCGCGCTTTGTTGAGCCAATTACTACCTTCGCCTTCTTCATCTCCACCAGTATTGAATCCACCACCGCGTCCGGTATTTTCTCCAGTAATCTCTCCAGCTGCAGGCTTTGGTTTTCCTTCATTCATTAATGAATTAGCCTGCTCTTCTGTTAACTTCGCGATATCACCATTGGCTTTTTTATATACATATGCAGTTTCACCATTTGACAATTTAATAGGATGAACTCTTGACATCTTACCTTCAAGTGTATCCTTGTCCCACTCTGTCTTGTATCGGTCCATTCGACGCATCCAGGTTTGGGTTCCCATTGTGTCATCGATATTGTCCTGATATCCGATGTTCCAGTTTATACCTCTATTATTTGAATTTTGGCTTCTATTATAGAACATCGATCTGAACAATCGGTTGTGATCTTGTATATTCTGGTCTTTATCAGTGTTTGCACTGTATGCCGTATCTATAGTTGAGCCATCAGGCTGCACACCCCAGAAACTCCTGATCTTACTAGCATCTGTGTTGTAATGGCTTATGAAATCATCGATATTGTCAGTGTTATATGTTGTTTGATAGTATCGCTGCAAATCATCGCCTACTATATCTGCTTGTGATGTATATGCGTCATTTTTTGCAGCAGCCTGTCCAAGATCGAAATTCTTGTTGTGATCATTTGCATTCAAATCAGAATTTGCAAACTGGTTCCTATTTCTAAGATTTGCATTGCCAAGATTCTTCTATTTCCACAGATCATTATACCATGCCCAATCTTCTGGGTTCTGTACAACTTTATCTCCGTCTGCAGCCTTTAAGATGCCACCTTTAGCATTAGATGATATGGCGGTGGCATCAATATCATCTGAGGTAAAATTTACATCACGCAGAGATCTCATGCGTTCAAGAACACCACCATACTTAAATGGAGATACTGTTGTTGTACCGCCTCCAGCTGGTGTTGGTGCAGTAGTAGTTGATGGTGGCGTTGTTGGTGCAGCAGTTCCTCCAGTTGTAGCTCCGCCTGTTGTTGGTGTGGTAGTAGTACCGCCTCCTGTGGTGGGTGTCACTGCAGGTCTCGGCCTTGGACGTGTTGTTCTCGGTGCTTTTACTTTAATCTCTATTGAATCATCGGCATTCATGATTTTATCCATCAAATTGTCAAGATCAACAAATGAACCACGCTTTGCTTTCCTTATCGCATTAGCAAATTCAGCTTCAATGTCAGCTACTGTTTTACTTGTTCCGTGAACTTCTTGCAAAAGATAATTTTCTATATCGATTTTTACATCTCTGCCATTCACATCATGCAAATTTTCTGGAAGCATATCTTTCAATCTGTCAGTCACAACATCAATCTCTCCAAGAATCTGATTTTTCTCTGCTTCAGTTTTGACGGACAATTTCCCTTTTAGCTTTGTGCTTAATTTATTATTAGCTGCGGCAATCTAACTTTTAGCAGCATTTTCTGCTCTTTGTGCATTTGCTTTATTTATTGCGTCCTTTGTTTGAGCTCTACGTTCAATAAACTGTCTTGTTTTTGTATTGAGTTCATATTCACTCATATCTGGATGTTTTGTTTTCAGATTATCTCGTCTTGCTTGTGCGTATGTCTATATTTCTGCAATTTCGTCAGGATCGAAATCATAGCTTGCAACTTTTCTGGCTGTTGCTTTCTCTGCAGCTTCATCAGTACGTATAAGTCTCAACTCGTTCTGTATATCTGTATCTGTCAATGCAGAACCTGTTCCAGTTTTAGAAAACTCATCATTGTTTTTGTTTATATAATTATTGAGTTTCTGCCTTTCCGAATTTGTCAATCCGCCACGTGTAGCCTATGCTGCTTCTAAACGGTCAAATGCTGATTTGTTAGCATTATATCTATCTCTTAAAGCTCTAAACTCAGCCTCTGATACGGTAGAGCCAGCCGCTCTTGCTCTAAGCTCTGCATTATTAGACATTTCTGAACCAGCTGATGCTTTCCATGCTTCAAGCTCGCCAAGTGATTTTGCAGTATCGAATTTAGTTTGAAGCTCTGCGTTTACAAGTGCAGTATGCGTAGGATCATTCGATAATTTATAAACAGCCGTGATATCAGAATCATCAGCTGCTGCTATACCATTGCGACGTGCATAATCAGCAAGATCATTCAGTTTTGTTCTTGATGTAGTAGTAGCGTATAAATCATCAGCTATCAAATTGCCGGCTGCATCTTTAGATCCATATGTTCCAACTCTTCCTTCAATGAGTCTTTGATTTGCAATTTCTTCAGATTTCAAGCCTCTACCCATATCTTCGCGAAGCATTAATGCTATATCTATGTCATCAGCATATCTTGGCGTTGCTGAATTCGGATCAAAATTAGGATCAATCTTGCCGGAATAATATTCACGAAGTGCTTTCTGCTGTTCAGGATTAAGACCATCAAAAAGATTGTCCATGATCTTTGGACCAGCTCCTGCAGTTCCTTTCAGATATTCTTTCGCAAGTTGTGTCTTCTTATATTGAGGCTGTGGGCCATGCACTCTTTCATAATCTGCTATATAATCAAGTACTGGCTGCTTATCTTTTCTTGTTCCAAACCAATCCTGGAATTGCTTTGCATCATATGCTTTTGTTCCAGGTTTTCCAGCCTATTTTTCAATCTCTCTTTCAGTTATTATTTTGTTATCGAGCACATTATCAGTCCTTGTTCTGACTGCTCCCATGCCGCGCGACATTTCAGCATTGGTATTGAGGTAATCCATGGCCCAACCTAAACCTTTACCCAAGTATGCGCGATCAGCTGCTCTTTGGCCAACTCTCATTCTAAGATTGCGCAATCCCTCGGCAGTCTTTGGATCATAAGCGTATCCACTTCCAGTTTTTATTCCATCCAAGAATCCAACCTCATCGGTAAAGTCTCCAATCTTCGGACCGCGTTTGAAATGACTTGTCCAACCTGTTGCCTTAGTCCAACCATCAGGCATAACAACAGGAGCATTTGGATTTACACCAACAGATATATCATGAGCTTTTACTTGGCTCAATCCTTCAAATTTAGATTTGGCAGCATCAAGTCCGGCAATTTCCTATAATTCAGCAAGTTTTGTATCATATGCTGTCTTTTCTGCAGCACTCAAACTCGATATTTCGGTATCGGCAGGTTTACCGATTCCTTTCATGACTTGATCTTTGCCTATTGCATCAGCTGCCGTCTTATATGCTGAACGCATATTCTTTTGATCCTATACGCTCAGTTTTATTTCTGCTGCATTACCGTCTACATCAACCATATTCAAAACTTTTGGAGATGTAGGATCAGCATTGTTTATCAACCAATTGCCAGCATGGACATCATCACTCCAAAGTACATTTGCCTAATGTCTTGTGTTAGAGTACTACAATGCTTGTTCTGTAGTTCCTGCTTTAGCCCAAGCTTCACCGACAGCCTTATTGACACTTTCTGATGTTGCGCCTTCTGCTTTTACAGCTTTATCAAAAGCTGTCTTCATTGCTTTCTTCTGCTTAGCTGATACTTTTATCTCGTTGCCATTAGCATCAGTGAAAAGGAAACTATTGCCACGTCCTGCGCCTTCTGATGTTGATGCCATAGGCTGATAAAGACCTCTAAATGCAGCCTTCGCATTTCTACCAGGAGATAATGCAAGGATAGGATCACTGACAAACGCTGCTGCTTTTCCTGCTATATTATTGCCAAATTTAGCTGCAGCTTGTCCAGACAGTGATTTGGTACCAGTAGCAGCTCCGGAAGCCATAGAGTAATAAGCATCAAGTTCTCGCGCTTCTTCGTGAGAAAGCGTGCCTGCTTTATCCTTTGCTCTTAACTCCTTGATTCTATCGAGATTTGACAGAACATTGTAAGCACCCAAGCCTGTCATTCCGAGCTGTGCTGCTGTCTTTCCTGCTTTTACAAGACCACCACCAGGAATAAGCATCAAGCCAGTCATTCCTGCGTTTATAGCAAGGTTGCGCATCATCTCACTACGTGATACGCTATCATCCATTGCATCAGCTATTAAGTTGCCGACCGTTCCAGCTGTTCCTCCAATAGCACCTATAGCATTACCAATAACAGGAACAAAAGAAGCAATACCGCTTGCAATATCAAGGTTTGTGCTCCATTTGCGAAGAGATGAACCTTTTTGAGTTCCAGCTTTTTGCTTGCCTTTCTTTACATCTTCAACAGACATATTCCTGGCCTTAGCTTCTGCTTCGTATCTCAGTTCACGTTCTGCATCGTTCTACTGATTAGCTTGTTGCCCAAGTGCTGCAAGATCATAACCGCTAGCAGCTTTGATAATTCCACCTGTACGTAGTGCTTCAAGTTTAGCGCCATATTTAGCCCAGACATGAGCGCCTCCAGCTGATGTCCTACGACGTCTTGGATTCTTCTTTTGATATTCAGATTTTAGATACTGGTATAAAAGTGGAGTTTCTGAATCGCTCACATGTACTCTATAGAATTGTTTTGTTTTCTTGTTGTACATCAAAGCGGTTCCGTTCTCGTAGTTTATCGTTTTATTAAGATAGAAACGATCCTCATCAACAGGTGTGATATAAGAAGGATTATTTTCAAATTCCATCATGATACCACGCAAAATATTTGAGTTAGTCATTCCATTGGGGCCTAATTGGTTAGGATTGACACGTTGCCCGTTCATAACCAACTCGAGCAATTTATCTGCATATTGTGCGTTTCTCTGATCAGAAAGCCAAGATGGTGTAGAATCAGCCTCGCTAGTTCCAGAAATGCCGCTCCATTTATCATGCATTGCCTGATCCCAAGCTCTGGTATCAAGTTGCTACTCTTCATTGAATGTGTCGCCTGTCCATCCCCAGTGATTGTTTGCCCAATTCTAATAGTTTCGATTGTATGTTGCATCTCCGTATTTCCTATCTTTCCAATCTTCCGTGAATTCCTGGAGTGCTGCACGGTACTCTTCTTGAGTAATAACTCCGGCCTTGAGCTCTGCATCAAGCTCCTTCTTCTTCATCTTGAGCTGATTATTGTATGATTCCGGGTCATCATCAACTTCCTCTTCTTGACCATTACCAAGTAAACGCTCACGTAATGATCTGCCAAATCCTATAGCGTCCAATGCTGTTGCATCATTATTGTCGTATGTTCCATCTGCTAATGATGCGGCGGCTTCTGCGAGCTTCTGCTTATAATCTGCAAGATCATGGAATGCACTACCCTGAAAATCAAACGAGTCATCGTTTAGAGTTCCTGCATAATCGGTAAGCATCTGTGCAAGAGCGTTTGCTCTATTTGTATTACCACGTACTCCATTATCGTCTAATGCATCACGATCAACCCAAGATTGAAGATCTGCATCCTCATTTCCGCCATAGAATCTATTCCAGAAATATTTTCTAAGAGCGCCAAAGTTATACTTTTCTTTTTCTTTAGCTTTAGGTGCTTCATACTGAGGCGCTGATTCCAAAATCTTATCTAACAAGCCAAGACCATATGATTGCATCTTGTTATCATCTCCAAGAAATGTTCCAGAGTAGATCATACCATCGCCACGTCTCAAAGATCCATCACGCAATCCTCGCTGGATTTTTGCAGCTTCATTCAAAAACTGATTGTATTTCTTGCTGCCTCTACGAAATCCTATATGCTCAGCAAACAAAGGAATATTCTTTTCGTAAAGTTCGGCAAGCTTAGCAGCATCATATTTCCCACTTGATGTCTAAAATAATACGGGCTGCTCTTCCTCGGAAACGGGGGTCTCTACAACTACCTATTCCTTAGGCACAGATGGATCACTTCCAACTACCGTTCCGCCTGTTTGTAATTTTTTAATATATTGACTCATATTTTGCATTTAAACTAAAAAAGGAGGTATAAATTATTATATACCTCCTCCGTCCTTAAACCATTAATTTCTATTTATTACTTACGAATGTAGCCTACGAGTTTACCACCTCTGCGATATACGGGTTCACCCTGAGGAGCTTCCTGCTGGGGTGCGCCTCCGCCCTGCTGCATCATCTGGATAAACTGCACAATGCCATCGCAAGCCTGCATAGCAGCGTTGCAGTCCTGGCTCTGTAAAGCCTGAGCTGCCATCTGGCCGATCTGCATCAACATTTCCATTGGATCACCGCCACCCTGAGGTGCACCGCCCTCCTGGGGCTGCTCTGCGGGTTCCTCTTCCATGGGAGCCTCAGCGGGAGCTCCACCTTCAGCTGGTGCGTCTACAGGGCCGCCCTGCTGGAACTTCTTAACGCCCACAACGGGCACATTACGAAATCGAATATTCATATTTTATTATTGTTTAATTAAACGTTTCGAGAATTAACGCAACAATTATAATATTAAATTAGCACTTTATAAAAACTATTCCTTATTTTGCGAAGTTTTACATACTAACGGGAAAAAATATGTTATTTGCCTTTTGCCATTAATTATTTCACGCTTCTTTACATATTCTGGAAAAAATGTTTTAATTGAACTTTTTTTGTGCCACTCTAAATAATGTTCTTTAAATAAAGGCGGAAAAACATCTTCTATTTCTGAATACGTCCAGGTTGCCTTATTTGACTCACATATTATTTTGTTAATCCACTCTAAACCCTTTTTGTCGGATTTAAATATTTCTGATCGGGAATACTCACAAGCATTAAAATCTTGTTTTTTGTATTCCGTTAAAACGCTAATCGTGCTGTTGTAAATTTCAGAGATTAATTCATAATTATAAATATCTATCTTTTTTAAATTTTCATCAAAAAAGAATCTTGTGTCATACTGATTTATATAAATTGACATATAATTCATAGGCGTGGCTTTAAACCATAGAAGGTCAGTTGTTAACTGTTCATCTGTTTCATGGTTTATAACCTCCATCCTGCTTAATCCTCTTTTTTCATTTAAATTAACTTTGTCCAAAAACGTTTGTTTAGAGCAACCTAAATATCTATGTGTCTTTGTATTTAAAATAACTATGCATTCATCTTTATATTTTGAATTCCTAATTCTTCCGCAAATTTGCCGAATTTTTGTTGATATATCTAGAACTGTAGAAGCAATTTTTGTATCACATAAAATAACACACATTCCATTTTCATCATTAATGTCTACTCCTTCAAATGAACATGACGTGTAAAAGTTTAGTTTGCAAATAGGAGATGTTATTTCTTTCTTATTTTTTACTCTTGTAGTTTGATTTGTAGAACAAATAACGCGGAAGTCAGATATGCTAAGTTTATTAACAATGTATTTTATCGTTCCAACACTATTCAAAAAAATATGAATATTCCTTGTCGGATATGAATTAATAACATTTATTATTTCACGCTGTATATATGGTGTGTTTCTAATTGTAATGTTTACTTTTGTTGCATCTTCCCATTTAAATTCAATTCTATCTATACCTTCTAATTCTTTTAAAATACATTTGTCATTTAATGGAGTAGCTGTTAAAAAACACCAATTAGTGAACCGTCTAAAATTATTTAATATTCCAAGAATTGCGGAAGACCTAAAAGAGTAATCATTAAAAAGTAAATGATACTCGTCAATTAACAGAAACCAATTCGTACATTCTGGAATAGCATCCATTATTTTTCCCAGAGAGTCATATGTACCAATTATTTTTTTAAATTCTATTTGGCAATTAGCGTATTCTCTTATTTGTTGTTTTGTTATATCTCCAACAACTCCAAAATAATTTTTAGAGTTTAAGCATTTTGAAATTACCAGGTTTTTTGTTGGGACTAAAATCACACTATTTCTCTTGCATGTTAGTTCGAGAGTTGTGCCTCCACATCCTGTGATTCCTTTATTTATCATACAATGAGATGGAAGGAATTCAATAACCTCGCTTAAATACTTCTTACCGCTTTCAATTGAAATTGTTTTTGTAGACATATATCATTATTGTTTTTATTGCCACGAATTTTTATTTATATAGACTAGCCACGAATCGATCGATATGGTTTCCATGATTTTTTCGTATTGCCACGAATTTTTATTTATATAGACTAGCCACGAATCGGTCGATATGGTTGGCACGAATCTAAACAATAATAATATTTTCATCCAAAATCAAATTCCTTTTAAGCGTATATTTTCAAATTATTTCTCCCCTCTTTTTGTTCCTCCTTGGATAAGTTTCCCGTTTAAGTTTAGCCAATTCTCCGGGTTCTCTCTAGTTTGGAAATATCTGATATATTCCTCATCTGTATATTGTGTGCCGTCTTTCTTCTTATGATCCTTTGGCGGTGTATAGATCCACCTGTCCCCGTCTTGTTTCCATGCGTCTTTATTTACTCCTGGCCATGTGATATGTGGTTCTAGTTTATAGTCTCCGTTCATATGCGGCCAATTCCAGAATTTATTTTTCGGTGCTTCTTTAGCTGCTTCTACATCTTTCTTTTGCCACTCATCGTATTCATTTTCGAAAAACGTGTGATAATCATACGTTCCATCATCTACATCTATCCCTCGATCTCTTAATATATCAAGGAAAGCCTCGTATTGCTCATCTGTCTTTTTCCCTGGGAATGGATAAGCAGCTTGTACTTTTCCGCGGTATTTCTCATCATCTCCGAATATGAAACCGATGCTAGAGGGCAACCACTCGGTGGCTTTTATATAGTCCTCTTTTGTGTATGGCTTACCGTTCTCGTCAACTTGTCCCTCTGTTGGTCTTATAAACCAACCACCGTTAAATAATATAAGGTTTGGGTACCAATCATCAGGTCCCTTTTCTCCGATGTATCTAACATCGTTAGGATTAAAGGCGTAATCTTGCAACTCATCAGCTATATATGAGTTTTGCGCATTTCTGTAATTCTTGAACACTTCTGGCTCGTGTTTCTTTTTAATACTTCCGCCTTTTTTATGTTCCTCGATTTTCTCTTTATCTTCGGATTTATCAAAGTCTTTCATCTTTATGACAAAACGACCATCAACTTCACGATTGCGCATTTTCTGATACGCCTCATCTATAGCTTCTGCTGTGGGTTCTATCTCTTCAACAATAGGGAAGATGTTGGCTTTAATAGAAAAATCAACGCATAGCTGTGTCTCGCTTATTCCTCCGATCAGACTTCCGAAAAGTTCAACACCTGGAAACTCATGTATTAAATCTTTAATAGAGATATCGGGACATTCATCATATGGAGGAATGCCTACTATCGCAAGTTTTCCGCCACAATGCAAGAGTCTCATATATTTTTTGAGGTCGTAATTATATGGGATTGTTATAATTCCAAAATCAAACTTTTTCTCAAAAGACTCATCAATCTCTCCGTCCTCCTCTATCTTGGCAAACTTTACATCTACTGCACGTGCTAATTCTTCCCTATCTTCTATATCAAATGCTACAACCTGGCAGTTTATAGCTTTGAGATACTGGGCCGCCATATGGCCAAGACCACCAAAGCCTGCAACAAAAACAGTTGAACCTTCCTCTACGTTAGCCTGTCTGATAGGTGAGAATGTAGTAATACCAGCACACATGAGGGAAGGGATCTTTGGGAGATCTTCCTCTTTACAGTCTACCTTTATTGCAAAGTCTTGCTTTACTACATAACATGTAGAATATCCGCCTTGTGTTATCTCATCGTTATCATCCCAATTTTTAGCGTTGTAAGTGAGAACCATTTTCTTGCATTCCTGTTCTCTGCCGTGATCGCATACGCAACACTCACCGCATGAATTAATTATGCAGCCTATGCCTGCATAATCTCCAGCTTTGAATTTCTTGACATCCTTTCCGCAACGGATAACTTTTCCAACTATCTCATGACCAGGCACGAGTGGAAAGTTGGCTTCTCCCCAATGGTTTTCCACAGTGTGGAGATCGCTATGACAAATACCGGCATATAAAATTTCAATAAGTATATCATCATCACCAATAGCGGGACGTGTAAATTCTATCCTCTGGAAATTTTGATGTGGGCCTTGAAGACCAAAGCCTACACATTTTATTCGTTCAATATCCATTATTCATGTTGTTTATTAAATCATTTATTTTTAATGATATATTATCTGCTTTTTTATTTTGTTGTATGTTAAATATTTCTAAATAAATTATCCAGCATTTATACATGTCAATTAATTCTTGAATTGATAAATCCAGAATATTTGAAATATCAAACAAGCACCAGCAACAATCCGCATTTGGTTTATCTGTGTATATATTTATTGGGTTATAATTTACAAATTCGCATTGTTTATAAAATCTATGTGCAAGTTTATTGTCAACATAATTTCCGCCAAACTCATTGCTTGTATTTGAAAAACCGTATATGATATCTACATCACCAATTGAGCATATTAAAGTGACAACTTTATCTTTAGAGATATCGCAATTAATCATATTATGTTTTACAAAATCGCAAAATATTTCATATAAAAATAGCGCATCTTTGATTTTTATCATTAGCGGATTAACACCGTAGAATATATCACTCCACTTCCCAACTGATCCTAATATATCAAAATTATTTGATAATTTATATCCTTTTTTATTTATTCTTTTTCTTGTATTTTGCAAAACGGATAGCTAAGCATTATTCAGTATGCCAAATTTATCATTTTCTATTACAGCATCATCTCCCATTACTTTTTGTCTTTGTCAAGCTGTACGTATTCTGCATCTCTTCCATCCTGCGCGTCTAATTCTTTGAAGACATAACGCCCAAGGCTTGCGCAATATTTCTCATATTCTGGACGCTTCCGATTTTTCCACGCCCTCTTTGCTTTTGTTATTATTACCTTTGTTGATTTTCTTGACATGATACGCTGGCCGGATTTGAGCTGATACTAAGTCTCCCCATCACTTCCTAAAACTTCCATAACGTATTCATCATCATCTCCTGGAAGCTCAAGCTCATCTCCTGGTTTTACATCAGCATCTTGGCTAAGCTCTACAACAAACTGCACATCGTCTTCGTGGATAAGGTTTTCAGATAATGGTGCACCTTCTTTGACAGAGATGCATTCGAAATCTTCATTGAAAAAGCATATTTTGAGGGGTATCTCTGTGTCTTTCATCCAATAGTCAACACTACACGGCTTATTGTAGTAGAAGATCATGCCCTGATCTTTTCCAAGATAGCTAACATTTTGCAAACCTTCGGCTTTCTCCTCTTCAGTTTTAGCTTCCCAGAGGTGATAGGTGTTGTTTCCTATCTTTGCTTCTACTGTTGGCTTCTCTGGTTGCTGTTTTGGCTCTTCTTGCTTTGTTCCTTGCTATTCTTTTTGGATATTCCCGCCAGCTTTGAACAACTACATGCCATTGAATGCACGCAATACATGGTCATCATCCATAAGAGCCAAAAGCTTCTTCATGGATGAGCCGTGCTTTTTCTTGTTTTCTCTTATCTCTTTGATATCTTCGACTGTGTATTTTTTGTCAGATTTAACTGATCCGATCACATCTTTCAGCATATCAGAGAACCCGTCGGTCTCGTACGCTATATCAGGGCCTCCCATAGTTATGATGATCTCACTATTACCTCCAAGGATTTTTTCAAGTCGTGAAGGTTTGTAATCATCAAGGCCGTTTGTAAGCCCAAGAGCTTTTAATACAGAACAGATAAGGCAGTCGAGGTTATCGCTATCATTCAGAACTGCCTGAGGTTTCAGCTCCTCCTTTATTTCCTCCTCCTTCTTCGGCTCTTTCTCCTGTGGTATTGTCTCCTCCACAAGATCCTTGAATGTCTTTTTCATGATAATATGCCAAATAAAAATATTTTTTCTTTATATAATCACCATTTAATTCTCGCCTGGCTTGTGCAAACATCTCATAATAGTTGGGAATTTCCACCATATCCTGCAACTCTTCGAGTTCCATTTCTCGTATGGCTTCCATTTCCACATTCTCGAGTTGTTCTTTTGTAAGCTATGCATCGTGATATTTGGATCTCATATCAAACGCTGGGGCGTTCTCTTTTATGAATTGTTTGTATTTATACATCACAATCATCATTTCGATAGAGATCCCAAGCGCAGACTCAAACCCATAATACATATAACACGGAAGATCCACATAGTGGAACTGTACGGGGTCCCTCCATATGAAAAACTTTTTCTTTAGATTGACCCCGTATTTTATGCTTCTTTTCATACCTTGATCTGTTTGATCAATCCGACGCGGTCGTCGGTGTTCTCCATCATCTCTTCAGCGATAAGCTTACCGGCTTCAATAGCAAACTCTTGTTTCTCTTGTGCGTCATCGCTCTCGTTATACTTATCGCGCAGTTTCTCTACTTTCTCTGTGAGATCAGCGGAAAGGATCCACTCAGAATGTTCTATCTCTGCCACCTATTCCACTTGCTACCCATCTTTTGCTATCGTCACGACGGGGATGCCCTTATGTGTTATTTCACCTTTGAGGTCATCCCTCACTTCTTCGATATGGTGTTTGTCTTTATGAAGTGCACCCTCTGGCAAAAGGGACATCTGCCCTCCATTCTGGAACATATCGATCGTGTCAATGACTGGCACGTATTCTATCGGTTCCTGTTTTGCGTGTTGCTTCCTGTGGTTATATGCCACACGGTGAGCTATCTAATACTAAGATGGCAATATTCCGCCTTTCTTAGCACTCATCGGCATAGCCGACCAATCCGTACCATTCATCATATTTTGATATTGCTGGTTGTTCATATCTTGCTGATTGGCTAATGCATCCATCAGCATTTTGTTTTGGTTCATTATAGATGCCATGTTGTTTTGTAGTCTTCCAGCTGCTGCCATCTCATCATTTGCTCGGCCTAATGCTTTCCTACTAAACAGGCCATATTTCTTTCCTGACTTCTCCGCTGCATCCATGACATCATCGGCAGCTCCTGAATAAGAATCGCCACCAAGTGCCAAGGTCTAGGTGTCAGCTTCCATAGTGTCGGATTTCTTAGCTCCTAAAGCATTGATGAGCCCGAAAGGAGTAAGAGCCATAAATGACGAATCCATGAACGCATCAGTCTTGGTCATTCCCGAAGTCCCGACTCCCATAGAATGCAAGGCTTTTGTTCCCAATGCTCCGAGCTTCATAATGCCGCCTGCTATTGGGCTAATCTAACCGACAGCATCAGCAACGCCATTGTATCCTGCATCTAGTCCTGCGGACAGATTGCCATATCTTCCTTGGTAGTTATCAGGTTCAGGGAACAAACCACCTAGTGCATTTGCAGCATTGCCTATTGTTCCCCAGATAGCACCAGGAGAAGCTGCTGTTTGTTTTAATCCGCTGCCGCTGCCGGAGTTATGGTTTACAACGCTGCCTTCTTTTACGTTATTACTCATGATGCACTTTTATTATATAATGTCAAGACACCACCAACCACTGCCAGCTCATCGCCTGTATAACGGATGCGGATCTTGATGTATTTATCCTTTAATTTCATCTCTTTCCTATCGCTCCACTTCTCGAAGCTTACATCTTCTGTATTATATGTTGTGCCAAATTTATCATTCAGTATATCCAAATCAAAATCGGTAGCTTTAGCATCGTCTGGTATTGGGTTGTTTCCGAGGTTAATGATAGGCTTACTGGTAAACGGACGATCAACATATTCATTTTTCTGCATGTATGTTATCGATGGAATCTGAACGTACCAGCAATCCTCTTTGTAGTGCATATTTCCACGTATTCGGCCCTCTTTCTTCATATCGACACCTTTAACATGACACCATATCCTGAACTCATTAAGAAGCTCGTTATACACAATTTCAGATCCTGAGAGGTTCTAATAATCAAACCCTGTTTTCTTCATCAGCTAGTAGTAGCTCTCAACATCATTTGCGTCGTGAATTCTCCGATAGTATAAGGGGAACATTGTAGATTTGGATATATTCGCGCCTACATTAAGTGCGAGTTTTGGCGTTATATGTGTAAAGTCTGGGTTGTATTTGATGCGTGAACCAAGGCACAGATTATATAGCGCTTTTGTTATTTCTTGCCTATAGTACATGTTTGGTTTATCATTGCCGAGATCATAACATTCACCGATCACTTCATAATGGAATGATTCAGGCGCCGCTTTATTGCTTAGTATTCTCAGATCGTTGAAGATCTTGTGAACACTTGCATCTTTACGTACTACAAACTCAAATTCGAACGGGTGCTATGTGCCATACCAGAATGTGGGTTTGATAGTTTCCTCTGTCATAACAGCGTCGGACTGCCCATGTTTCCATAGGAAATGTGTAGCTCCTCCATCGTGTATATTAGAATGATCTAATCCCAAGATATGCCTGTTGACTTGATGATCGAGGGTTATCATACAGTTTCCGATGTTCCCGGATATTGCAGGAAGCCAAGAATAGAACGTCTGCCATCCTCCGCCTTTTGTTGCTCCATGCAGATTATAGCACAAGCTCCACATGGTATCATCACAATAAGCGGTAAAGATTACGTCGCCTTTAAACATGTTATAGTGTGATTTGATATTCACTTTGCCGATGTCTGGATTCATTCCATCCATTGGCAACGCATCATTGAGGAATGACTGAATCCTAAAATCTGAGATCATCTAAACGGTTGATCCATCACATGCCCAGATCTTCTTGGCGTTCGAATCAACACCAAAGACTCCATAAGGTGTAGATATAACACTTTCAGGCCATGTAGATCCGAAATCTTCAGATAATATTTTCGGAGTTTCCGGCAACACATTTGAGGTATTGATATATACGAATCCACCGGCTCCTTCTCCTGCAAGTGCTCGCTCATTGACTGGTACCAACATGATACCATGCTCGCATACTACCAAGAGATAACTTGCCAATGATACGATTTTTGTAATTGCTCCGTATTGATCGGTATAATCTCTATAATGATTGGCAAGGAAAACACGGTTTCCATTTTCAAAATTCCCGTTTACAAGGATATTTGAATATTGGATTCTGTTCTTATAGTAGTTATTTTCCCAGATATAGTTATTTTGATTGAAGTGTAGCCTATCACCTCCTGACTTACTGAATCCCTCGTTGTAGTTATCGGATTCTCTAAGTTTATAAGATCCGGATGGGTCTATACTGTGCAATGGGTAGAATGACCTAGCATTTCCACTATGTGCCTTTTCATCTGTCCATGCTTCATTTGTGCTTCTTATGCATATATTTCTCGATGATCTACACGGGAAAGTGACCCATGAGCCCATCTGCACAGCATTCATATCGCCAAGGTTTACATCAAGAGCAACATCTGGGTTCTTAGTCAAATCAAAACTTCTGTATTCAATCGAGAATAGCTTATTCAAAGCATTTGTGAAACACATTCCCTAAAGGATCGTGTCATTATATGGAGCGGATGAGTCATTGAAGTTTCTATTTACTCTATGAGTATACCATCCAATGAAACAATCGCCACGGTAGCAATCAATATCTCTTGTGCTTATATCTTGACTGTCTGATATTCTATAATACTGGCGTCTGTCGTTGAAGCGGGTAGTGAAATATCCGCCCATATTATCTTCGCTGTATCCTGGAATATATAAGTTGACTATCTTGTTAGCTATGTCTTGACCTCTAGATTTACCGTTTTCTTCTGTATATGGATAAAGTCCGACATATGAACCATATAATCCTCTCATCAAGTTATAGGGTTTTTGCATCGAGAGTCTACCCATCTTGTCGGTAGGAGTATATGATAAGTCGGGCCTTACCTATGCGAGGAATTTGGCACCGGCAAAACTGAATGTCTTAGTCGTCACATCTCCTGCTTTGGCAGAGAAAAACACATTGTCGTCGTGTCTTATAGAGTTCTCTTTTACTATTGCCTTTTTGTGTAAGATTGTACCGAGAGACATTCCCTCTTCAATACTCAAACCGAAAGATTTGAAGAATTTAGATGTGCTGATATCTGTGTTGTTATATTGATATAATCTTTGAACGTTGCTTTGTAAATAAGCGCTCGATGTTATTGTTTTTGCTACTAGTTCCTAACCTGTGAAAATATTATTGTAATATGGCATATTAAGTTCATAATCCGGGCAGAACATAGCAAAGCTGTTGTTCTCCATCGGGTTATAGATATAGGCCATATTGCCATAGTTTCCATTTTCCTTTTTCTTAGGATAGTCATATTTTCCGTTATATGTGCTGATATCGAACTCGTAGCCGCTCATGGTTCCATCTGTAACCAAAGCGCCAGCTTGAGATCTTGCATTGACTACTCTATCACGTATTCTCTCAGCATAACTATTTTTGGCTGAGTCAATATTTTCAATATCATCAGCACCTATCGCATAGTCTTGGAACTCGTACCATATGCCGTCCAGTTTGACCAGTAGGTTTTGGTATGGTGTGGCTGGTATGGTTCCGTCTTTATTCATCTGACCGTTTACGTGAAAAGTTGCGGTCTTATATCCGTCATTTTGTCCAACGTCAGAATATGCGCAGGCTGTCTATGCTTCAACATTATAACCTCTGCCATATGTGGATATTCCATAAATGGAAACGCTGAGGCTATACTTGTTTTTTGTTATAGATGCCGATATGGCAGAACCTTCTGCGTACTGGTAGATGATATCCTCGTTTTTATAAGCGGTAGGATTCAAGAGCGTCATATCGCTTTCGCTGTACACCTACTCTACAAATTCGAGATTTTCCTAAGTGTACGAGTCAGCAAATCCGGATTCTCCATATTCAAGACCCTTGAGCCTGTATTTATTGTATCTTGCGTCTCCGCTTCCTGTGCTCCATGTGTTATCTACGCCATACTTCATAGGTTCATCACACGCAATAGTGCAGAGCTCATTGCCGTTCGAGTCGTCGAAAATCTTAAACTCTCCCTTCTTGTCATACTGAATTCTTATTGGTGTCATAGAATCCTCTATGATTACATCAGTTGCCAAGCACTGAGCCAACGCGTAGTACCACTCATAAGCCGGCAATTTATTGCCACCTATGTTTTTTATGGTTCTCTTGCTGTCGTAGAAGTGCTGAAAATATGAAGTATAGATGTTCTGCTGTTTTACATCTTTCGCCCAATTGAAAGTGTTATGGTCAGATGTTGTAGATGGGAATATGGGGATATCTGTTGTATTCCCTAAGTGGATTATCTTATCCTATAGTTCATGTTCGTCTATTTCTTTTTCAGCCAAGAAAACGCCACCAAGTCTACACTCATTATTTCCTGCTGTGCTTCTACCGTTTAAGGTTATCATGCAGTATTGCTAGCCTGCGGAATTTTGATATCTGTAATTAAAGACTGCCAGTTTCCTTTTTTCCCAACCGTCATAGATACAGTTGCCCATCATCGAGATATCCTGGTTAAGTTCTTGCTACCACATGACCGTTATGGCACGGCTGCTGTCGCTGTCTAACTTATCAAAGAATGCGAGGACTTTATCAGGTAATGAAAACAACCTCTGATAGTATCCATTGAGAAGTACGCCCTGGCTTCCTATTTTCTAAGGATAAAAGTTGGGGTAGTCTTCGCGCCACTATGCATCCATAAACTGGAACCCTGCGCTGCAAAATGACTCGTACATATGATACGGCTTTTTGACTTTCGTATCTACTCCTCCAACATTTACATCCACCTCTTGCTCAACATTTATACTTGGAAGGAAAGACTCCTCGCATATATTCGTCGCGTATCCCTAAGCAATAAGTGTAGGAATTCGTTTCTACCTTACGAAAAAGTACCCTTTGTAATTTTCCGCATTTGGCATTTCCTGTGTAAAAGAGAAATGAACACCAACAACTTGCATAAGATCAGAGATGACAGATTCATTGATACGACAGACACCTTTGATATTGTAAGGGTACTTTTCACTGTATCTATCGCTGAAACTTACGTTAGATATACCAGATGTACAGTATGGCTTGCTTTCTTCGAGTTCGATATTCTCGAAGTTAATAGTTGGAAGTACACCCTTTGTTTTCATATCGTTTACTCCCAACACATCGAAAACAGAAGTGAAAGAGTTGTCTTTTCTTATATATACAATGCCAAAACGATAGATCTCGCCAGGATGGTATCCTGTGAACTTGTACGTGAAATCACTGTTGTAATATGAATTATTTTCTCCATCGTATGAGTAATCACTAGCCATATTGACTTTTTTATCCACTACTGCATACGGAATAATAGAGAGGCTATAATTCTTCAGTTTCTCGTATTCTTTATTTTCCTGATTTTCCTATGTAAGGTTAGCCTAAAACAAAATATTGCTAACCATAGCCTGAGATTTTACTTTATCGGCGTTGAAATACTAGACATTGATATCGTTGGTTGTTATCTGTTGCGTGTTCTCGAAGCCAGTGATAAAAATATCTGTCTTGTCATCTTCAACGTAGAACACATCGTCTATTTTATATGCTGACGTTATAAGGTTCTCGTTATTGGCAGAGCTTGCCCTAGTGTAGCATATCTTGATATATTTGATGTTGTCAGTACCAATAAGTCGAAGCTTGACGGATTTATCGGTTCGCATATTCTCCGATCCTCCGTTTATACTGAAAGGATCTCCATCAGTTCCGATAAAGACAGGAATAACTCCGGACTCAGCTATTATATCTGACTCGTTGCCGTCTTTATCACAAGCGATAGCATAGAAAACATAATTTCCCACCATCAGCTTACCATCTGTACCAAGTCCAAGGTATGCGAAATTGACAATCTTATCCGTGTCATTATACAAAGAGGTGCTGATATCAAAAGCTGTCTCATCATATAACGGATGCCTGTTTGTGTTATTCTTGCCGAAACGGTCGATAATGTGATAAGTTCCGTCTTCCTATACAGCAAAGCCTGTGTTTATTATTCTCGGCTTATTCTTATTGTCTGTAAGTATCAAGTTGATACTTCCGTCGTAGCTATTGTCAACGTTAATCTCTACGGGATGCTATAAATCAAAACGGAAGTATTCGGTACGGAGAGGATAGCCTGTCTCATCTCCGTTTTTGTCAATCTTTCCAACATGAAGAGGTTGGTATTTATTGACGAGTTTATTTTTTGGAGCACGCCGGCCATCAAGCATGCTGTCATAATCAGGGGATGGGAAAGATCCAATCTCTCCTATCCCGTCTTTCGTAACGCTTACAATATACATAATGCGCCCGAAAGTCTTAGCTCCAATAGGTATAGCTCCATCAGGGAGCTTTGCATACTAGACGTTATTGTCTTCGTCTCTGTATGTGATCTTGGCATTACCCATATCATTTTGGAGCAGCTGCTCGTTGCCGTTGAATGTCGACATTGTGGCATTCAAAGCATCAGTGAGGATATTATCGGGAACCGTTCCGACGTTGTAATCCATAACGATCCCACCCTCGAATGTATTCTGGGCGTATTCCATATTTTATTTTTTAAAAATGTTTGTGCCTCAAACCAAAACGTACGCATAGATTGCGGTATTCGATAATCATTCGCCGCCTGGTTGTTTTTGGTCTGTACAATATCAACTGAAAACGTGAGATATGGAGTTTGAAATTCCACCATACGATCCTATGCTAAGTGAAACATTTAGGCATCTCTACACGGAAAATTCGTTTTGACTAGTGCGTGCTTATGATACACTCTTCAAGTATTCTATACAATGTGATCTTTCCAAAATCAAACTGTGTCCTGAGATGACACCTTCGTTGGTTCATGTATTTCTTGTACTTTGTAGTTCCCAAAGCGAAATAATAATAGCACGGCTCGTTGTCATCCTGTTTTTTAGCGTATTGATAATATAAAGTTCTGATCTTTTTTATCAATTTCTGCCTGTAATATGACTCATATGCTTTTTCTGTCTGTTGTACTGGGCCTATTACTATAGGATGATTATATGCCTTCTCCTACACTATCACATCGTGCCCTTTTGATATTGTCCTTGCTATCGCAGACATACCAAACGATAATATATTCATCAGATCTCTTTCCGATAGCAGTTTGTTTTTCCTTCTTACTCTTTTGACTGTGTTATAAACTTGCCTGTATTTCATGGTCATAAGTCATTCCTTCATTCAACAATTCTGCCAAAAGCTTATCGGTATCGTCGTCGAGTGTTATAATCTTCTCGAATGTCCTTGTCCCTGATTCAACATAAAAAAATGGGTAGTATGCAGTCATGGCACATTGTGCAATATCTACACCTTTGAAATATCCTTTTCGCGTCATCTCGTTAAACTGCTCGCCTTTGAATCGTTTCATGTATATTGTAATCTTGTAAGATCCAAAACGTCCGACGAACATGTTTCCGGTCATCATCACCTCTTTAACTATGTTATAGAACATATTTTGAAAAAGATTTCTGACATATCCTCCCGGATCATTAATTCCTGCAAGCTTGAGTCCAACACCTCCTAGGATTGTCTTATCTTCCCATTTCTTAGCTATCTCATCAAGATCGAAAGCATAACCGTAAGCGTTCCTATTATGGCAAGCTTTCCCGTGGTTCTTCATTTTGTGGTTGGTTTATACGATTTACCGTACAGCTTACGGTTCCAGTTTGTCTTTGCGTCAAGGATCGTATCCATCATATTCTGGTCTATCTGCTGCGGTACTCGTGCATGATCGCATTTAATTAGCCACATCTGCCTTAACTGATTCGCAATCTCCAGTAGGTTTGCATTCATGGTCGTTATGCCTTCTTTGTATTTTGTGACATATGAGACATAAACAGCCAAAGCGTCGACCTCATTATCCGTAAGGTATGGCAAACCGTCATCGTCAAGTTCCTGGCCTTCGTATAAGATATCAACTTCAGGATAGGGAAATTCAAAATATAACTTTTCACCAATCCGTGTATAATGTATCAGCTTACCTTTTGCATATGTTGGATCATGAAATATTTTCATAGCTTCAGTGTACGATTCCGTGAACATACTAGCAACATCTCCGTTGCTGTTTATTCCGTCGACGTTCTTATAGTCTTCCATCGGGATTGTCACAGCTTCTATATTCTCAACATTGCATGGCAATTCTACACTGTTATCTTCTTTGTTAACAGGCAAAACGATATGATAATATCTAACGTTTTGGTTGCCTATGTCATGGTAGCCAATAAGTGCGAGCTCTTCAAACTCGCTCTCGTCTGTAAATTCTACGCCATACAACAGGTGCGCCTGATACATGGCTTCTTTAAAATTTCTCATTATCCTTCAGCGTATGCCTGATTGTTCGGTAAAATCTGAGTCTTCATCTGTCTATAGATGTTGACCTTCTACTGAACAATTCGTTTTTGTATTTCTTCATCTATCCAAGAGTACTGATTGGCCAGGTCTTCATTGCAACATCCAAGTTCTTCCACCTGTCTCAAGTCTTTGAACATTGCGACCATTGTGATCGTCTTCATAAGTGGAGCATTGAAAACGTAGCAGTCATACATGCCATTTTCGTTTGGTGTTGTATCAATGAAGATATACGGCTTATTTTTTCCTCTTCTCTTGTATTTATGGTACAGACTCCACTATGCGATACTTGTGTAAACCTCAAATGGATTCTGTCTGTCAGGGCTTCCAACATAAGCTATCGACTTGATTCCGAAATCAGTGATGATTTGTGGAATCTCGAAATGCATGATAAGTTCGCCCTTCTTCTTATTGCTGCAAATAGGGCATCGTTCGATGTCCTTACAGTCGATGTTGATACAGTTAATAGACAATAATAAATCACGACTAGGCAATACTCCGTTCATCTGGTATTCCTTAATAACTTTTAGCCTTGTCTAGACTATCTCATCCTCTATCTATTCAATAGTCAAAGACATATTAGCGTGAGCACCGCGAAGTCCTGAGATTATGTCGTTCTGTATCCTTGATGCTAGCTTGTCGTAAATCATGATATAAAAACAAAAAAGCGGAAGGCGTTGTTGCGCCCTCCGCCTAAAACTTAAATTTTACGTTTATTAGAGAATCAATCCTTCTTCTTTGCTTTCACTACGGGCTCATGTACATAGTCAGCGGTAGTATAAGCTACTACGTTGCCCTCTTCCTTCTTAGCAAGAGCTACCTCAAAGTTGCTGGCCCCATCGGTACCAACAAAAGCCTTGATGAACTTCTCTTCTGCTACGTCTGCGGGAACCCAGAATACGTGGGTTGTCTCGCTGGTTACCTGCTGACCAACAGCACCCATACCTCCAACATGACCGCGGTGTACGGTGTAGTGGATGGTGATCTGATCGTACAGTACACCGGGACGAGGCATCTCGTCTGCCTGAGGACGCTTCCAGCGAAGGTTGGCAGCAGTGGGAAGGCGATAGTCCTTCTCGAGATTCTCGAAGGTACCGAAGCCCTCAGCGCCAGTGTAAACGCCAGATTCCTTGAGGTCAGAGATTACATCCCAGCCGCCATCCTCGTTCTCCTGTTCCAGAACAGCCTTGGTGATGCGCATGTACTCGTTAGCACATACAATAGCCTTTGCAGTCTTAGCATCAGCTGTGGGCTCTACGTCAGCAGCTGTTACGGTGCTCTTCAGACCCTCAGCAGTAAGCTTTGCGGAGAGATCTGCAGCTGTAGGAATCAAAATCTGATTGTCGAAAGTAACGTTCAGGTACTTGTTCAGATTCTTGATAAGTGTAGCCTTTACATCATCGCCAGCCTGGTCAGACTGGAATTCTACAAATACGGGGCGGCCCTTGTGAACCAAATCATTGGCAAACATGGGGTCAGCATTACCGATAGATGTGATGTAAAGAGCGAGACGGTAGTTCTCAGTGCCCAGCTGGGGCAGAGAATCCAAGTTCAGAACATCAAGATAGCCCTCGTGGCCCTTAGACCAGTAAAGACAGATGTGATGGTTAGCATCGTTGCGATATACACCCTGACGGTAAATCTCAACCTGCTTGTTAGCCTTGTCAGCGACAATCTTCTTGTAAAGGTCGCCATTCCAAAGAGTGGTACTAGTAAATTCGTACATAGTTTTTTGTGTTTTGTGGTTGTCTCTACAACCGTTAAAAATATGATCTGAGAATTAATAATCTTATGACTACGTAGCGGCAGGACTAGCTATACTCTACGAAACAGCCGCATGAGTTTGCAATCGCTGGTCACTAGCATTTTCCATTATCAGATGCACGATCTCGTTAACTATCTCATTACATCCATAGTCTGGAAATTCCAAAACTTGCGATGTATCAATCTAGCTGTCGAGCTCGTCCTGTGTTAATCTTATAGTTTGTGGTGTCTTTAAATAATCGATAACCACAGAATCCAGTTTGTATATTCGATCGTCGCCATATCGGATTTCCATCCGTGGCTTGCTGGCATTACCAAAACGATAGCCTGCTTGACGGTCAACCGTACTTGCGGAATCTGATCCGTACTGGACAGTACGGGGAAAAGAAACAATCTATCCCATACGGCAACAATTATAGTATTTTTTTTATTAAATTAAATCAAATTTCCCATTTTCTGAAATTGTGTTTTGTGCTACTGAGTCTTTACTCAACATTTCATATGTTGACATTTCTGAAACATCAAATGTTTCCCAGAAAACTCCATGATACATAGCCTCCTGATATGTTCCAAAGCTATCATTTGTTTTGCTATCTATCAATAGCTTCTAATCATGAGAATCAAAAACATGAGCACGTGCCCTAAAATCAAAAGATATTGAGCTCTATTCGCTAGTTCCATGATTGGTTGCTAAATAATTAAGCGAGAAATGATCCATATCTAATCTCTACGTTGGGACACAAACTACCTAGTTGTTTGTTGTGTCTCCATATGTTGAAAGTTCAACATATTTGTTTATGGAATTTATTTTTATAGTTGTTAGAATACTATCCGATAATCCGATACCTTCCTATAGTGATGATTTAATCATATCATCATATGAAATTTGCGGAAGTTTAGATGGTGCATATCCATATGTTTGAGATCCAGACATATCTAACCCAATACTTAAACATCCACGCATTTTTATTTCATACATAGAACCCAAACCAATTCCGCGAACTCTTATTTCTGTAGATTTAAATTTATCAACATATTTTATATATTTTTTAATATCATCTTCAGTTGACAACCCGCGCAACTTGAATGCATTAATTTCTGTGATTGTATTATTTCCTGTAAATGCATAAGCTGGTAAATCGATCAAAAGTTGCACATCTTCTATCCCAGTTTTATTTGTCAGAACAATATTTGATCCATAATTTCCAAAATCAAAATATAATGACCTAATACTTCCGTCGTATTGCTATGGGAGTTGTGAAAAATCCACATATGTCTCGCTCGTACTAGTAGCTAATCCGTTAATCTTAGAGTCAACACCGCTACAAACAACGCGTCCGTCGGCATATACTTTAAACGCTGCATTTTTGCCAACTGTACCGCCAGCAGCTCCTCCAACTCCTGTCTTCTTGCCATCTATCATTTGGTAATCTCCAACCCAGAGTACTAAATTGTCTTCTTTTGTTCCAGGTTCTTTGAATGTTTCTGACTCGCTATCACACATGCCGCCGATATATCCATTTTGAACATTTCCGTCATACTTTAGCAATATCTCACGTGCAGATATACCGTTTGCATCTATGGCGTTTGCTATCATTGTCTCGGTAATAAGTGCGCCAAACTGATCGGCTTGTTGCCAATATTCACCACTAGTTTTCGGGTTCTCTCCCATGTTATTCTTCTTTGCCTGATAGTACTTTTTCTCATACGTTATAACATCTATATACTTCAAACCTGTAGTGTTCCAGCCGTTCGCCTCATGACCGTCGATTGTATATTCCCATTCCTTTTTCGCTTCATTCCACGTTTCGACTCCATTATACTGTGATTGATAGCAGTATTTCTTGGTAGCATTCCATTCACCCAAAAAACGAATCTGTGAACCAGGCAGCCCAGGGCTTCCATTATTGCCGTCTTTTCCAGGTTTACCATCGTCTCCTTTATCGCCTTTATCGCCTTTCTAGCCAGGCAAGATAGCCGTGATTGTTTTAGTAGCAACAAGTGTAGACTTGCCATTTACCAAACAATAAACAGAAAGATTAAAGCCTTTATTTATAAGAGAAACAGCGCCATCTGGTCCGGTTGTTATATTCTGGCTACCGAAGACATTATATTTATTTTTGTATACATTATAGCTAAACGTCAGCTTGTCTTCAGAAATTGTAAGAGTGCCATTTGCTGATGCATCATTTGTTGAGTAGTCCTTGAAGTCTGTCCCGCAGGAAATAGGTGCACCATATGAATAATAACCAAAATAAAAATCGTAGTCATGATTGTCCAGATTGGCGTATCCTGTCAGCGTTCTGTTAAGTGATGCTCCTTTTAACTACGTCACTTTTCCTGCGTAAAGCCTGGTGAGCGAAACCTGCAAGGGTTCTTGTGTAGGCAACATACGGCCTAGACTATCAACAGGGAAAGAATCATAATTTAAATTTAGGACATATTGCGAGCCGTCTTTTGGGTTTATATACATCCCAACGTTTCCGTAGTCGTGAATCTGCCCATCTATCCAAAGGCAAAACTAAAGGCTGTAATTGGCAAACTTAGACTCGTCAATATCAAACGTAAGCGTGAGCTCCTTATTACTATTTCCAAGTGTAAGCTTCATATTCTATATGCCAGAGCCTACGATAGCGTTGGATGTGATAGCATCCAAGAACTAAATATGAACGCCAGAACTCAAACCTATCGTCATGCCCTTACCATAAACTGTCGTATCATTAGTAAAGGCTACCTGTTCAATCTTACCGTTGATATTTTTATTTACGTAGAACTTCACAGAATACGTGCTGGTTTCATTCTCGTCATTCTTGTCAATACCTAGGGCTGTTGTAGAACAAAGTAAATCATAAGTCTCACCGTTTACACTCTTGACACTTGTGATAATTTGCTAAACATTCCCGCTATACTCTTTGCCGTCCATCTAGAAAGATACCGAGACATTAACAGCATCATCACTGATGAGTTCCTGAAATCTATATCCTATGATCTTATAGCTACCATTTTTAGCATCTGTAAATGGCATATCATCATGGCCTTCAACAATAGCCAAAAGGCTGGAATTATTAGTGCATGCGATATTTGTAATGCGTATATTTGAAACATCACCAATGCCTCGTACGTCTGGATAGGTCGCAGTGTGCATTTTGATGTTGTTTTTAATGACTTCATCTTTTCCTGTTCCAAACCACATCTCCGGCATTGTTATGTATTCATCCGTAAGGCTTATGTCGTACTGATTGAATCCAGGACCTACAACAGCTGATTCACGGACGATACGGATTTCCTGAGACTTCACGTCGATATTGTTATCTGATACTACAACACGGATAACTTCGCCAGTCTTGAAATATTTTTCATTGTATGCTACGTCATTATATACTGCCTGTAGTGTATAATTAGCACCACCCAATGTTATTTCACTCTGAGGCCCGAATTTATAGAGTCCTTTATCACTTCCCTATTCTGTAAGCGTTATAGGTGATTTAACGTACTTATCATTTTCTATGTGAGAATAGTAAGCTCTAACCCTTGCAGTTGCTGGTATGTCATGCTTCTCGTCGTTATATGGATCAATAGCATCCACATCTATAAACAACTCAGGTATTACTCCACTCGATGGAATGTACAGACTCTCGGGTGATATCTGTATCATATAGGCAAGGCTTGACTTACTCGACTATATGCTCATCGGTAATAATCCACTCGTCGATTCGTATCTGTACGTTATGGTAAGTGCAGCATCAACGACTGTATGCATACCGGCGCCTTCGTTGAACTCTAAAAAGGCAATATAGCAACCTCTTGCAACATCGTAGCCATACGTTAATTTGTAAGTGTTGCCGTCTTGTAATAGCTGCAGTTGAAAAGCATCGCCTGGGTCTTGTTCTAACTGTTTCCCTTTATAGATAACAGAGATAGATGTTCTTGTCGCGCGCTTCAATACATCATTATCACATTCCCCGTTTGCGTTTGTCGGAACAGAGAAAAAGTTGTTCGAAGCGTAGACCTAAGTGGCTAACTATACGGGAACATCTGAACCGCCGCCGCTTTCTGTAATCTTCTGAGTCCAACCCATAGAGAAGTCTCCATTCTTGTACCACCAATACTCCTTAGGACATCCTGCTTCTTTTTCGACCGCAATAGTCAAACCAGCTGGAATCTATGACTCTGCAACGCCCAACTCCTTTGTGATCTCCTTGACAATAGTTCCATTGGTGAATGCCTCATAACTCCAAGGGCCATAGAAAGAGTTCACGTTCGGACGCAGAACACCGTCTGCCATAGACATAAACCCATAGTCAAATTGTCTTGATTCCATAGTTATGATTTTTTGAAAGTGAAAATATAGTGATTGTTCATGTATGGAATTGATGTTTTGAAATAGATATCTCTAATGTGTCCGGCATTTTTATCAACATCTTCTACGAATAAGCTTTTCACAGGCTGCCCTAAGATATCAACAACTTCAAACAAGGTATAGCCAGATGGTACTTTTATACCAAATGAGCGCTTTTTTGTAGTATCTACGATAACCTGGACACTATCACGTGTTGCGGGGATTAGTTCAGCGTTATCGTAATCGTTGTCATTTACCAGCTTCTTCTGCTCTTCTAATATGGCAAGCTTGAAATTCTTTTCTACAGGTGCAATAAAACCAGCCTACTGAACAGCAATCATAGTCGTTTTGTCTGAGTTATATTGCCAGAATTTTACATATACAGTTTTTGCTGCGTCAGTATTAGATGACACCTTTAATTTAAAAGACGCCTCTGTCTTGTTCATGATTTCCCAACCTTCCGGTAAGGTGCTAGACAAACTAAAACCTACAGCTTGCCCATTCTTATCCAGACTGTCAACGGTAAAATTCAACACTCCACCCTCTGCCGGAATATTAGCGATGTCTGGTGTAATAGTAAAACGTGAAAGATCAGCATCTGACATATAGGAATCGGTACCCTCGATAAGGTTTCCGTCCTCGTCGTATTTAAACGGATTGGTAGGCATAGATGCCGAACTATTCACATTGTGTATATAATAGTAAGGGTGACGATACTATGGCCTAGTGTATGCGTTCCTGCTGATAGTAGGGAATATGTCAGCCGTTAACCTTGTAGCACCATATTCAACATAACGCCCTGCTTCGTCACACCTATTGTTCTTGTCTGTTTTGAAAATACAGGTGCAATTCAAAATGTGTAGGTAATCATCAGGAAGGTTTACCTGATAAGTTCCACGTCTGAATGGGCTATTCCCGTATTTATCGCACTTTTCAGGCTTTAATATAGCCGTACTTTTCAACACTCGCAAGTCGTCCGAGGTCTGCTGATCCATCTCGTACGGTGTGTAGCGCTTGTTGATATACTACTATATACCCTTATTGCTTAGATAGTTAAAATCTGACAGCAGCAACGTCCCTGCGTTAACCTTATTGAGCTCTGTCAGCACATGCTCGTACAATTGCTTCGATGTCATTTTTCTCTCTTTAAACAAAAAGCCACATACACTATTCGAAAGTATATGTGGCTTTTCAAAATTGATTACTCGTTTTTGTATATTTCAGGATATGTATCCTTTCGAATTAGCTCCAAAATCGCCTTGTTAGCAGGTACCTTCATCCAGTTCAGGACAGCATCATCAGTAGCTCCAAGAACAATGTTGTCGCCGTAGATGTACAGCTTGTTCTTGTAAATGATGACATTCTTATCCTTTGCCTCAATAAACAACAAACGAAGTGAGATGTCGTCTCCTGTGTAGATCTCGATGATCTTCTCGGGATTCTTCCTCGCCTGTTCAAGCAGGAATTCCGTAACGTCTGCGTCCGGGAAGTTCTGCATGTTCTTACCAAGAAGGCGAGCCTTCAAAACTCGACCATCATAACCACGCTCATCCTCATAGATAAAGTTAAGAGCATCGCGCAAAGTGGACATCTTGCGAACCTTGTTTGCAGCTTCAAGACCTGGACGATCAACATAAAGCTCAGCGGTACCATAACGTGGGCGCTTGTTCTGCCAACCCATAGTGCCATCGATGAGATAGTTGCCGTTCTGATCCTTAGCCCAACGCTCGGGTGCAATCATGGGGTTATACTGTATAGCTTCCCACGTCGCCTTGTCTCTAGGCTTGTTAAGGTCGAAAGTTTGGCCGTCAGTAATAGTAAAGACCGCATTCTCCTTAATATAAATATTGCCACTGTTCTTTTCCTTGTCTGTAAGAATCATATCGCCCTTTGAGTCAACAGGCTTGACACACTCAGGATATTCACCAGTTGCGGGATTCTTACAAGGATTCATAAAGTACTTGCCAACCTTGCCGTATACACTTCTCAAAACGACAATGTTTGCCATAATGTCGCCGTTTTTAACGGAAGCGACAGCAGATTCTTTCTTAGCCATAATTCATTTTTTCATTTTAAAAGTAGCCACGCCGGGGACTATCCCCGGCTGGCCTATCTATGTAATGGTATAATAATCTTGGAAATCAAAAACAATAATAGTATTTATTTATTTGTTTTTGCGATACATTAGAGCTCTCTCAAGATAAAGCTGCGATAAGGATTAAACACAGCTACGCCAGAGTATCCCCATGCGATAAGCTTACTAGCGGCTACGGGGCTGCTTACTGCGCCGCCCTGGAGACCAGTCTTGCCGCCTACGCCCAGGATTTCGTTCTGGATGTAATCTCCGCCCTTCCAATTTGTTATCATGCGCTTCTTTATTCGCATCTCTGCAACTTCCGCTGCAGTTCAGACTATATCATCACTTTCATGTCGGACACTCGTGTCTGGATTATTGCTTGCACTACTCACCAGTTAGTCGTTAGCGGTTCCATGTACTCATGTGCTTCCATGGCTTCCGACGGGATTTTCTATTTAAGACGTTCCCCGTATTCATCCAATTTTTCCATTTTGCTGACATTTTGTTAGCAAAAGGCACCTCTAAGGTCGTTTCGAAGTGTAAACATGGCCGATTTTCTGACATTTTGTCAGTTAAATCTTTTAGATTATCTCTTTAATTATCCATATATTTCCACATATAACCACCAGCGCGTTTTCTATCTCCTGATAAAACAAGAGGAACGCCTGATGCTACTTTCTTTGCTTCTCTTACTGAATTATAAACTTTGATGAGTTCACCATCGCTGCCATATTGTCCAACCTTTCTGGCTACACCAACGACATACTCTCTGACTTTTTTGTCATCATTCAGGAACTCTTTGTTCCATGTACATCTGAACCGTTTATAGATTGCTCTTGATTTATTTGCGCAACGCTGGACAGTTGTAATATGACATCCTATCATATTCGCCGCTTCAGTCAAAGAGATATGAATTCTTTTCTCTCCAGTCTGTAAATCAACAACATCGACAAACTTTTTATTTTTCTCTATAAAATAGTCGTCAGGATTCACATGGTCTGATAATTCAAAAGACCATAAGTATCCGCAACTTTGGTGTTTATTAGCTGCCGCTTTTGATATATTCTGCCCAGATACACCGAAAGAATTACCAGCTTCTGCCAGAGATTCCCATGTCGTGATATACTCACCAGTTGCTGCATATTGATATATCGGAACTGGTGGCGCCAAGCTACAAGCTCCGCCGATCGCTACATTATATGTATCGTCTCGTGATATCCATTCAATATTTACCAGCTCGTGTTCTTTCTCGTATACTTCATCTCTATTTTCAAAAATGAAAAGTGTTTCTCTTCTGAAGCTCTCAGCTCCATATTTCAACACTGCTTTCTGGAATGGCGTGTCTGGATTTTTGATTCTATGCGCTGCATAAATCCCGCAGCCTAGATAACCATCGAATGTTTCCGGATCATTTGTTTGATGTACGCCGATGTATTTTTTACTGTTTACTAAATTTGTCGTAAGATATACTATGTGTTTCATATGATAATCATTCCCCGTTTCTTTGCAATACGTCATATTGACTAATCGTTGAACCTATCTCTTCATTCAAAGATCTTGGCTGCTGATTGTTCAAACACAAGAATTGTCACGCTTTGGTATCTTATGCTTCGCGAAGTTTCCAGCAATTAAAGGAATATTTGTTTTAGATTTTTCAATCAAGTCTCCTACCGCATGTTCCAATAGGAGGCTGTGTGCTGCTCTTGTCTGCTGTCAAATCAAGACAGAGAGCATAGCCTTTCTCATCATTTGTGTTAGCTATATATCACTATATAGATCAGACTATATCTTGACCTTGTCAAAGGTCGTTCCCATTTCGATTTCTCTAAGTTTTTCACTAGTCGTTAGACATCACCGCATAATTACGCAATAATAGCTCCAGATTGTCTTTTTAGACTTTCCTGGATTTAAGGAACAGATCAATGCAGCTCACGCTGCAAGGGGTCTAAGAATTAAACCGTATTCACGGCTGAAGGTACGATCAACAGCAAATGTGATGCTGTTGCCACCAAACTCATACGTATCGAAAGTTGCTCCCACCTTCACGTAGTCATTGGCCTGCTTAGACCAAAGGAAAGTGTTATCAGCGTGGAAGTGAGCCAAGAAGTCAAACAACTCGGCCTGGACTGAATGCCAGAATCTTTCGTTACCAAATCAAAACTGATTCAGACTATATCATTGACTTATAAAAAGCCAGGCTCCGTTTCCATTTGTACCCTATACTAGGTAGTCGTTGAATATCAGCGCATATTTACGCGCTGTTTACTGCTGATTAGTCGAAACTTTCCAGCAATTAGAAGCCTTTAATCGAGGAGCTTTCACTCCAAGTATCCCTAACTTGAGATAAATACGTATTTGTTACCTGTAGGCTTCTGCGCCTTTTCTCCCATCATAGACAGAACAGTACGGAATACCTCCATACTGAGCTTGTTGTATGCATACTTGGAAGCGAAGCGCTCAACCTGAGGAATAATCAAAAATATTATCACATGTTGTTTATACATGTTTCTCGCACTTCTTGTTTGTGTGAGTTTAGACTATATCTTCATCCTTCGCGGATGGATGCTGTTCGTGGGTTTCCCTAGTCGTTACACTTATCGCTCGGTATTCTCATCTCAGAGTTCACCGATTTAAGCACCTTTTCATTAATTTATCACTAAATTACGGGGCATTACTCTACCCTCACCTATATAAATCAAACTGTTATCTCTACGTCTCCATAGAGTTCAGACTATACCTTTAACTCATTTTCTTATACTTTAAAATATACGGATCACTTACCATCGGTTTTCTCAATATGCGTATCTGTTCCTCTGTTAATTCTTTCGTGGAACTATACAGCTTAACGAGATTTCCCTTCAGGTCATACTGCTCAACTTTTCGAGCAACTGGCGCGTTTGTTGCGATCCATTTATCCATTTTGTCATAAGACCATTTATAGCCTCTACATGCGCGGTTCATCTTTATTGCGCGAATAATCTTTCCTGTGCTGATGTTTGGCGTTCCCTTAGCTGCTTCTTTAATAGAATCAAAAGCTGCATCAAACTCACCTCTCAATGTGTACCGGTAAACAGGCACTGTAGTTGTCAATTCTATCGCTGACTTCTTGCCGAGTACCTTTCGTATATCCTCAGATACACGCATGAACCGGTATCCGCTACATGTTGCACGCATTGATACAGCACGAGCTATAGCATCTTTTGGTATATCAAGCTGAGCAGCAGCAGATGGAATATCACGATATGTATTGATAAGTACGCCATCCCTGTTGTACTGTGCAATAGCACCACGTGGCATGTTGGAATAAAGATCAATATCTATAGACTCATCAAAAGAGAGGTAGACATCCTTGCAGTTTGTGCGTGTATTGATACATATGATCACATGTTCTTTCGATACATGCAAATCATCAGCTGCTTCATCAACGCTATCCCACTTGCCGACATGACCACCAGAGAACGTGAACGCATTGACTCTTTGTCTCCTGCAAATACTGGGAGATGCGATCGAATTATAGTTGTCGGTTCTCTTTATAAAATCCTCGTTGACAATCAACATATAGAAATCAGTTGCATCATTGATATTGTTAAATTCTTTTAACGTTATCCTCTTGAAAGCATTGATTCCATGACGCTGCACCGCACTCTGAAGTTGTGTCTTGCTCTTGTTGTATGATTCCGGTAGATGTATATCTACACCATCGCCAAGATAACCATCAAACACTTCTGGATCATTCACCTTGTGAATACCTACGTAAATCTTGCCATTGTCAAGATTAATTGTTTCAAATACTATAAATTTCATGAGTTATTCCCCGTTTCCGCTTTCGCGTATTATAAAATTATCAGTCGTTGAACTAATACAAATCTTTACTTGTATTTAGCTGCTGGTTGTCCGTTAGAGTTTCCAGCAATTAAAGGAATCTATTTTTACTAATCTCACAATTAGCCGACCCATTTATATATAGGTCTGTTTGTGTCGGGATCGAAAATGGTAGGCTTACCATTGGCCACAATAAAAGTAGACTATATCATTAGTTTTCACTATTTCCCGTTTCCGTCAAACTTATCCTGTACTAGGTAGTCGTTGAACGAATCAAAAGAAAACTTTTGATTTCGCTGCTGATTAGTTTGTCGCTTTCCAGCAATTAGAGAAATTTTTCGTGGACGTCAATCCATCCACGTTGCACTTGTTAAAGAGAAGCAATAATTCAATATGTTGCCATATTGTTTAGACTATATTTTGAGATCTTGATATCTCTGCGCTCTTTCACTCCTTACTCTAAAAATAGATAGTCGTTGAACGTCTCGCGATATATTTCGCGATTTCGCTTCTGATTGACCACTTTCGGCTTCCCAGAAATTAAGCGCATTTTATAATGGCATCTCCTTTTAAAAAACTTAGCGGGTCATACCATTATTTCTGACATACATAAAAGACTCCATAAGGGCCTTCTCCTTCTTGTCTAATCTGTAAATTGTTTCTGACAACTTTCCGTTATCCTTACCCTGTCCGATAGAAATGAAAGTATCCTCATGTGCAGCATAGAGGCTAGAGAACGAATCATCACAACGGTGTGTGGTGATATAGTTCCGCATCTTGCTGATATTTGACTGATACTTTACATACAATTTTGTTAATCAATATGTTTCCATATTGTTCAGATTATATCTTGGTTTTTCAAACCTATTCCGTTTTAAAAATTACGTCATATTGACTAATCGTTGAACATTACGCGATAATTATCGCGTATTTGCTGCTGATTACCATTTTAAGGCTTCCAGCAATTAGAAATATTTTAAGAGGGCATATGTTGCATTTTCCCTCTTCATGCATTTCGGGCATTGCATTGCTCAAGAACCTGGTAGTCATACCAAGCTGGCAACCTGACTTGTCGAGAACCGAACTGTAGTCGTTATCGACCAAGCGAACAATCACCTTCCAGTAGTTATCACTAACGCGAACAGGACGTGCTACAACGAAGCACTGCTGACCTGTAGCGTCAATCTGGAAGATATCATACTTTTCATAGTAGCGCTCTTTGAATGCCATGGTGATCTCGCTACCGTTTGCGCCATCCTCAACGGGAACATCAGCGAACTCAATGCGCTTGATGTCATTGGTGCTAACCTCCCACTCAAAATACATTGAGTTGATGCTCTGATACTTATTCCCGGACTTGTTATCCTGGTAGAAAATGTTTCTCAGAGACTCGGTGAGGTAGGCTGCGGTGCAGTCCTCATACATACGGCTCACTACGCCGAAGAGCTCCGGCTTTGTACCAAGAATCTTGCTAAAAGACTCATAGGTTCTTGTACTGCCCATTTCAGGGTTCAGATTTCTAAAAGTTGCAACTTGCATAATTTTACTGATCAAAAAGGTTATCGCACCTTATCGATCATACATCTAAATCGTCGATCGACAAGGCTTTGTCTGTATTCTTTGCCTTGGGCTTGACCACGACTTTGCTTTCAGTTGACTTTTTAGTTCCCTTTGATATCCCCTGCTCATACCCAGCTCTGTGGGCCTGTGCAATTTGCGACTTGTAATAATCACTGATGCTATTGATGACATCCTCGCCACGAAGAGCGAACCATGCTATACGAACCAATGTATCTGGATCATTCAATGCTTTTGACATATAATTGACTCCTGCTTGGTCGTGTCCAGTGATAAATGTGTACAACTCGTTCATATCGTCTTCGGACATTGCGACGTCCAAATCTCCGATACTTGTAAAATCTTGAATTGAATTGGCGATACCACCAGCGAACTGTCTATACATCTCCTGTTGCTGTTGGGCCTCCAAAGCTGCATCTTGGCGATTACGGTCATCTTCAAGTTTCTTGTACTCATCCCTGATTCCTGCGATCTCTTTCGCGAAAAGATCGGGATCGGATGTTGCCCTATCTAAGGCAGTCGCGAGTTCGTCTTCCGTGATGTCCTTGACACGCGCCTGCATATCCAACACGTAGAGTTCCTCATCAGTCAGATCGTCTACTGTATAGTGCGGCTGCTGTGATTGCATGATCTCATCAGTAGCAGCACGCGCTCCCTGATTATGCAACATTGCTGCATACTCTGCGGGACTCATATCAGAAAGGCGTAATCTGTTTATCAAATCGATCTCATCATCATCAAGATCATCTTCATCGCGTTCTGTCTCACGAGGTCCATCTTTAAGGATTGCGAACTGTTCCTCACGGCTCAGATCGTTCCAGTCTACCTCTTCAATCTCACCATCATCATTTGCGATCTTAATCTTGCTGGGATCATCAATTCCCTTGCTCTTCAGGACATCTGTAATAACGTCCCCATCATCTGAACCTTCGCCACCATTATCTGGGTCTGGTTCACTTGTCCAACCCGAGGGAGTGGTCTGTTCTCCTCCGTTCTGCTGGTTATCTTCTCCTCCGTTGTCAAGATCACTGAGATCAACAACGTCCAAATCATCAATTGTTGCTGCCATATTATTTTATCATTAGTTCATTAATTCATCAAACAAAAAAAAGGCCCATCGGAATAGAATCCGAAAGGCCCCAAAAATATATATAAAATGAAAACAAGAATCCTGTCTCACCCGCTCTTTATAATACATTAATCTATTATACCCGCTACGTCGCCGACGGTACACCTACCTTCCACATTCGAACGAGTTTTACATATTGCCTTTTCATTATTCTGTCGCAATTATACTATTTTTTTTATTTGTTTTACATCATCTCCTCCCAATCAATAGGAACGCCCTTTTTCACTGTGTCTATATAGAATCTGCTGAATGGCATCCCGTCATATGCATCCTCATCATCTATATAGTCCTTGATATACCTGGCAAGCTATATGTCATTTTGTATTGATGACCCATAAAAATCTGAATAGGCCATGTTGGCGACGTAGACATAATCATATAACTTGTTGTGTTCAAGGGTTATATTCGCATTTTGGAGGTAGTTGTCGACGCTTGACTTATCCAGCGGGTTGATGGTAGAACCTCCCTTCTACATCATCTATACGGCAAACTCGCACATCTTGCGCGTGAAATGCCAACCATAGTATGAAAGGTATCTCTTCATTCCCGCCGGACGGTCATCATATTGGTCAAGAGTCATATCTTGAATCATAACGGGAGCGTCTTCTTGTTGGCTGATATTCCTCTCTCTCATCTTCGAGCATCTCTTTCACAGCCTTTGCCTTCTTCTCTATGCACGAGACAAACTCCATGAGTCTCTCGTAGTTGTCGCTTGTGTACTCCATGATTATCATTTTATTTTGTAGTTATCAAAGTAAGTATTTTGTCAATCTTTCCAGCTACACCATCGAACCGTTCTTCGAGACTCGTGAGCCTTTCATCTCTCTCTTTATCTCTCGCGAACTATGGATTCAGAGTTTTAAGTATCTCCTCACACTGTCCGATGTTGTTTTTATATCTATCAATATTTTCCAATGCTTGTTTTGAGTTGTGAAGTATAGCTTCCACGTCTTGCTACAGTCCCTGCTTTGTCTCGCTTATGACAATATTGCCGTTTCCATATGAGACAATAGTGTTTGAAAACGGGATGCTATTGTAGTCGATAGTGTTTCCGTCTACATTAACCCTAAGATCCAAGCATTGCTAATTTGGCATACCTCCTATCATTGGCTTTGGTGCGCTTGTATAGATTACCTCTCCTGTTTTCAGGCGTACGCCGTCGGTCTTATCTAATATATACACAACCCCGCCCTGTCTTAAAGATCCAAACATTACACAAACAAGATTATCCGGTTCGTTGTTTTATTAAAAGACAACAGATGAGTACCAGCTGCAAGAGTGGTAAGTGCTGCGTCTGCATTATTAGTAAGAGGTAGGGTTTGGTTGTTAACCTATAACTCAACACCTGTAACAGTTGCTGCCGAAGATGTCGGGATATTCACAACAATAAGCCCAGCCTAGCCAAGGAATCTGAACACATGATTTGGCAATGTGTAGATAGCATTGGTGCTAGCCGATCCTGCATCCGATAGGGTCGCTGCAACATAAGGAATCCCTCCCCTGTTACCAATATATCCAGTTACTGCCATATCAAGTCCAGAATGTAGTGGTTCCGTTGTTGTAATACTGAGAAGCTGGAACAGCCACCAGATTGGGATATTGCACAGTAGTTGTGCTTGGCTGGTTCTGCTTGATTTCTGCAAGTTCTTTCTGCAACGGTGCTATCATAGCTGCCATTGCCTGGTTCTGCTGCTCTTGACTTATCTAACTCTGGAGCCGCGTCTTTGTCTCCTGTAACTCATTGATGCGATCCTGTAAAGCTGAGTTCTGCATCTAGTCAAGCTTTGCAAGAATAGAGTTTGTATTTATTGTTGCTGTATCTTTGATACTCTGAACAGAACTTGAAATGTTGTTGTTTATTGCGCAAGTCTGAGCTTGTGTCTCGTAAGCGTTAGCACTGAATCCCTGATCCATTCCTGTCCTTAATGTTCCAATCTGGTTGCTGAGAGCATTGACAGAGTTAATGGTTGCTATCTGATTCTGATAGTTGCTGTTTGTGATAGCCTCGCGTACATTGCAGCAGCACTGGCTCATCTGCTGAGCGATAGACATGTTGCCCTACTGTACACTGTTGATAACTTGCTGACCAGTCATTCCGACCTGGCTTCCTACCTGTGTTATAGCATTCTATACCTGGTTAACTGCGGTCTGGATACTGTTGACGTCACAGTTCAGAGTAGTTGCCAACTAACCTATGGAGTTTGCGTTTCCGTGAATGGCGCTCATCAAGAGATCGCGCTCTGCTGTGCTTGCTATTGTCTCGGTTATATTGCCACGGTTATTTCCAAACCATCCATTCCCACCTATACCATAAAGGAAGAAAAGGAAGATGACCCAAATCCAATTTCCACCACCGAAACCATTTCCGTTTCCCATCATCGACAATAAGAGATTGGGATCTACCTGGCTGCCACTCCCGGCATCAGGTAACATATAAACTTTGCTGTCTGACATAATTGTTAAATTTTAAAAAGTTATACCTCGTCGCGACTATACAATGATAAGACCGGAAACTTCCAAAAGCACAACGATGCCAGAAAAAACAAATGGGACCGCATGAATAATGCGATCCCATCGTTTAATTCGTTGCCAAAATATCTTTTGACTTTTCCAGGACTACGATATCCTGGAATTTATCTATATCCTATATGTCTGATGTGTAGGCTTTCTTTGGTATAAATACATCATTTTTTGATATATCATACGGTCCAATTGATACGATCTTTTGACCATCGCCAAAAAATCTATTCAATTTGTATATATTCCAAGGGTGCAAAATCAAAACACCAATCCGAGCATAAGATATAGACAGTGCAGTTTTCAGGAAATCCTGACAATTATAAAAAACAGGAATATCGTATTCTTTCAGTATCTCCTGTGTTCCGTCTGTGCTATTATCACATACTATAACATGCTGATCTTTCAGGGAATCCAAACACTACCTAATAGTGCCTTTGTTGTTCTGCGTATAAAGCAAAACCTCTGTATTATGTCCCCATGTAAAATCAGCGTGGTGTTCGGTGTACCCGTTGGGGTTTCTTTCATGATTATATAATAGGAACTGACCATAAGGTAGAATATCTAGACCTGTTGCACAATACTTCTTGAGGTTTGTGATTATGAACTAATTTGTCATATCTCTCGGAATCTTTCCGTCTCGAATGATTGGATGATGATTGTAATAATCCAAAACAAGCAATGGAAAAAGATGTCCTTTTTTAAATCCCATGATAGCAGTTCCTATACATTCTGTGTTTTCAACTATAAATTCACGCTCCAAAAGTTCTGATCTATCAAGTAAGTCATCGAGTGGCCTAAAACATTCAACATCAGTGTCGCAATAAATGCCACCATAATCTCGAAGAATTGCAAAACGATAGTAGTCACTAAGGTATGCGTAGTTTTTCATCAGCAAAGCATCCTATACGAATTGAGGCCCTGTTGAAAAATCAAAATCTTTGTCTGTCCATATTTTAATTTCAAAGGAAGGATTGAATCTTTTAAAAGACTCAATCCTCTCTTTTTGTATATCATCAAGTGGTTTTCCACCAAAATTGATAAAGTGAAATATTTTCTCAATTGCCATATGTCTAGTCGCCGGTTCCTGACATGTCGTTTAGTCCAACGATGTCATCAATATCTCTATCATACAAGAATAAACGCCAGCCATTAAAGTTTATTAAAAAGTTCGTCTCTGTAAGAAGGAGTGAATCCTTATGAATATAAAGATCGCCACGTGGTGCAATACTTGTCATTTTTCCTTTATATGGCATATACATACCTTTTGGAATAAATAACATAGTCAGCTTTGAACCTCCAAACAAATCATCTGGGAAATTACTCAAAGGGGACAATAGCAGAAAGCGATGATCTCCTTTCCATGATGGGATGTCCTTGCGGATAGAACTGTAAAACATCGAGTTTGTGTTTGGCGTCATCTGACTACCATCTTGTGTTTTATATCTGATGACAGCATAGTTTGCACTGCTCATAAGAATAGGATTTCCTACGCTATCTTTATAAAACAGAGAAATACCCCAATTGTCGCCAATGCTATCAGGATGGTGTATTTCCTTTATCCTTTGAATAAATGGAACATATGACTTTCGTGATGTACTAAGCATTACGCGCACAGATGTCTTTTTTGTTGGGTTAATCGTCACCTTTATATATTTCATGTCAGCAGTTTTTTTGAAATCTGTCCATGAAACACACGTTGCGCTCAATGACTTAACAAGCTAAGATGAGGAGTTTAAAATAGAGCATGATTGCGGCTCGTCTCCGTATGCTTTAAAACATGTGAAAGAATACGTCTTGCCATTTTCAAGGTCAGAAATATCAGCTGTGAATGTTGCAGTGCTATACGTTCCTTTGTAGCAGTGAATCTCGCTTCCTTCTACGACACTTGAATTTCCTGTTTTTGTTTTAAAGAAAATGAGGTTGTCAGTGTTCTATCTTATCCACATCTTGCTGAAAATTTGTTTTTCTTCTACTGCCATAATTATAAAATATGCGCACCAGCCATGATGTCGTATTTATTAAGTATGCCTTGGATGCGTTCAATCTTCTTGTTCATATCACAAGATAGCTGTTTGCCTCCGACATATATATCGTGTTTCCCAACATTGATAAATAGGACGTTTGCATAGTGCTTGTTAAAAATTAATTTAAGATACAAATCATCGTCAAGTGCGAAATCTTTAATCATATCGTAGTCGATAGCATCCTCTAGAATATACGGAGGGATAAATGTCTCACCGCATCCAGTAGGAAGCAAAGAGCGAGTAGCTACACCTTGCGCACCATGAAATACTGGCCACTCTCCGTATGGTTTGATGCTTCCATTAATATCCATGGAAATCCAACGGCAACGGCCAGAGATAACACATCCCGGATTTCTTTGCCACCAGGTAAACATTCGCTGGATCATCGTGTTTTCGTATTCAACATCATCGTCTACTAACAATATGCAGCGATCGTAATATTCAGTGGCTGCATAGATCCATTTGTTATGTGGTCCCATATCATCAATAACAGGGTGGACTTCTATATCTCCAACTTTAACAAGATCAAGCAACTCCTGAGACATGTTTTTCACATCATCAACGGGAATATTCAAAATGAACTTTTCCGGTCTCATCGTCTGCCTTAGAATGCTTAAAATCGCCGTCATGGAGTTATTCATCCTTTCTCCATATGTTGCCATAGATACAACAACACCCGGCAGTCTCTCTTGCAGCTTCTCCTTATACTGTGGGAAATGTGCAGCGAGTATGTTATGAATCTCTGTGTATTTCTCCTTGTTAACATCTGCCAGGCAATCCTCTTGGTTTGTCTGGATGTCATACCTGCAGATACCGTTTTCATAAAGTGATCGGTAGCGCCTACCAGATAACACACAAAACAAAAACTGCCACGTCTCATCCGATGTAGGAGAAAGTGCCATGAATTTCTCCCTGTCAAAGAATAAAGGAGAAGTGAAAGTGTGAGCTGGGTATAAAGTGCCAGCTGCACCATTTGCCGGTTTCTGGTTTATTGTCGCAACGCCTCTGAGGTATGTATTGTCAAAATTTCTAATTTCTCGCAGGCTTCCGTCGCGTTCGATTATTACTACACTCGAAGTTTGCCCGTAAATAATATCCTCCGGGTACTTCTTATGCATCTCTATAAATTCATGTAGCCATCCTGGCCTCATTGTCATATCATCATCAACTACAAGTATGGCGTTGTCTGGGTATCGTTCGAGAGTTGGGATGAGTTTTTTATGGCTTCTTATATTGCCTTTGTCCCATATTATCTCAACGCCGAAATCCTCGCGCAAATCCTCTGGCAAATCAAGTTCCAGATTCGGGAACTCATCCTCGGACAATACAAGGACGAAATGCACATCGTCTTCTTTCTGTCCGAGGATTATATTATAAATGTCCCGAGTGGTACCTATTCGCTTTGGGTATGATGTCATACTTACGATTAGTGTATCATTGTTCATTCTTCTAAAACAAAATAAAAAACACCAGCTCTTGGTATTGTTGAATTAAATTGTGATTCTGTAACTACTTTAAACTTATCGCCCCAAGGTATGTCCGAAGTGGTAAGCTTTCTAAATGTTGCCGTTCCGGTTCCTGTCGTAGGTGCTGCAAGAACTGTATTTTGTGCTCTGTTGATATTCTTTTCATAAGCTGGAACGTTTACGAAAAGACGACCTGATCCATCACTCTCTACACCTCTGTAATCGGAAGCTCCGCTAGTTATGGGCTAAAGAGTAGGAGGTGTTGTCCCGTGCCCATACCCATGAATATCATCTTTATTTATGGATCCTGTGTAATCTTTACAAGTTCGAACTATCCCTGATGTATCACCTCCTGTAATTGGAAGGGGACTCCACTTACCTGTACCGTTATCTCCACCATTAAGCCATCGAAATGCGTTAAGACTATCATTTGTTGTTCCTGGAACAATACCAGCTACGCCTTTAGCCAATTTAGGAATATTAGCAGCATCTCCCTTTGCGCCCTTTATATTACAAACGACAACCCACTTATTGGTTCCTGTTGATTTATACACGTTGTAGGTTTTCGTGTTCAGATACATATCACCGGTTTTTGCACCAGCAACAGTTGCTGCTGTACCAGTCACAGCTGTACCTGTATGCCATGTTACAGTAGCACCAGTGTCTCCTTTCTGTCCCTTTAGATTATTAAACGTGAAAGTCGTGGTCGTTCCGCTTGTATTTGCTGTAACGCTTGGAGTTCCAACAACTCCGATATTACCACCAGCTGCTGCCTTTATGGTCGGAGTAGTTCCATTATTTCCTGGCGTTCCTTGTGGTCCCTTGATATTGCAAAGATAAACCCACTAGTTAGCAGCGGTTGCCTTATATACATTACTTGTTCCAGTATTGAGGTACATATCCCCAGCCTTAGAACCAGAAACGGTAAATGTTTTAGCAGTGGTAGAGGTGCCAGTAACAGCACCGCCAGAGAACCATGTAGCAGCAGCTCCTGTTGAACCTTTCGATCCATTCTTTACTGTTATCGTTGAGCCGTCTTTGAAAGTGTAGACATTACTGCCGCCATCTGCTGTTGAGGTCGTTGTTTGCTTTCCGCCTTTTTGAAGATAGTTTGAGAGGTCAACGGTTCCGCTGAGATTGTCCCATTTACTACCATTCCACACAACATTGTCGCCAGCTTTGATATGATTAGCTGTGTCTGCATTTGTTATGTTCCAGACATCACCAATATTATTTCCTGAAGTTGGAAGTTCGGAATAATTGGTTTTTGTGCCCTTATATCTATAGACTGCACTGATGTCTGATTTCTTGGCGTAGTCTTTGAGGTAATCAAGTATTGCGTTGGTTGTTGGTATGGTCTAATAGTAATTATCATCGTACCCTTTTATGCTACCAACGTACCCTAATTGAGAATATCTATGATTTTGTACATCATACCCACCTTCCCTTATTAACGACGTATTTGTTCCGTTATCAAAAATACAATTTGATATTGCGATAATTGAATTTGGGTCTAATTGATAAAATCCAAGCTCAGGTATATTGCCAACCATATTTATATTTGAGCATGAATCAATATGAGTACAAATTACACCAGATAGAAATATAGTATTTGAAGTTTTAATATTAATTGCTATGTTCTAAATAATAATATACGTACTATTTATAATAGATGATACCCCAAAATCGCCAACGCTTGTTAACTATCCTTTTATATGTATACAAGAAGAATTGGAAATCCATGCAACCGTTTTATTGTTAAGAGAAAGCGTTGGCATAGTAATGAAAATACTTTCATCTAATGTATGTCTATAATATAGGTTATCTGTCACAAACATTATACACGAAATGCTTATTTTTGCAGAATCAGATAACTAACAATCATATATATATAAAACAGCGTCTTCACTGCTAATTATTCCTTCTCCTCCAATCGTTCCATTCTTAATCGTAAATGTACCTGTCAACTATGTCGTCCCGCTCAACTTCAACGTGTACCCATTCAAATCTAAAACACCGGTAGCAATAGGCAGACCTGGCAAATCACTTGATGCTATAAAGTCAGCCTTTGCTTTTGGATTCTTTCCATTGAGCGCTTCGGTGATTACTTTATTCGATACTGCATTTCCTGATGTAGCGCTGAGTTTTGTGTCAATAGTCATGCCTGTCGGAATCTCTAGGGAACAAGCCTTAACCTATCCACTGCTATCTACATACACAGGTTTCGTAGGCGAACCGATCTGGGCATTTACCGCCAACTTATCCGATACCCTAGCATGTAATGTATACTGGTTACTTCCAGTTTGTATTTTTCTAATATCAGACATATTTTTTTATTTAAAATAAAAAGAGGCGGTATTACGCCACCTCTCGTATGTTAATCTAATGTAAATTACTGAACAGTAACATCGTGGGTGTGACTTCCAGTCTCGTTAGTGTTGAGAGTCTCCGATGTGCCCTTCTTGATCTTGGAAGTACCAGATACAGAAATTGTAGCCTTTGTACCGCCAAATGTAGCCTTGAGGCCAGTAGTAGCAGTGAATGTAGGAGCACTTGCAGTTGCGCCAGTATGGAGTGCAGTAACAACAGGAGAGCCAGTACCGTCCGCAGCAACTGCGCCAGTTGCATATGTAAACTCTGTAGCACCCTGAGCAAATACTGCTGTACCTACTGTAACGCTGCCAGCTCTAAGAGATGCGGCGTTGAGACCCTTGGCAGTTGTCAGGTTGTGTTTTACACTAGTCACAAACTTATTGGCAGATGTTGCGCTTGTCACGAAGTTGCCAAATGTCGGAGCTACTGTAATTGTGGGTGCACCAATAGTCAGTGCGAGTGTCTCAGTTGCATCTGTATATGTTGCATTTGTTACAACACTGCTAGAAGTTGCAGATGCATTTGTCAAAGCTTTGGATGTAGGAGCAGAAATTTCAATGCTACCAGTTGGAGCATCAACAGTTCCGCCAGTTACAAAGGTTGCAGTTCCAGTTGTAAGTGTGGGATTATTCAATGATACACTTGTCACGGCCTTGCCTGTACCAGTTACAGCCTTTGCAGTTGCAGTCTTCATCTTTGAGGTTTCACCACCATCAAGCGTGATAGTAGGAGCGCTTACTGTGCCAGAAATCTTAACTCCATCAGTAGCAGCTTTAAGAGTAACACCACCGGCGGGTGTAAATTCACCGGTAAAAGTTGTAGCTGTTCCAATATAAGTATTAACTGCTACTGTATGCTTATGTGCACCATTGTTTTTAGCTGTACCGTTCGCCTCATCCTTACCTGCCAACTTACCGTATGCATTAAGAGCATCGAGCAGGCACCACTGCTTGGTGTTAGTCTCACCTGACTTCTTCTCAATCCACACATACTCGGCCTTGTCATGTACAACCAAATCACCAACACGAATGTCAGAAGTTGTTGCCTTAGCACCGTAGATGTCGGTGGGTACCTGTGTGCCCTCATTTGTAAGGGCTACAGTTGTTATACCTTTAAATTTAAGAGTGTTAACAATCGCGTTACGAGCGACTGAGTCCTTGATGTTATAGACGGTTCCATCAAGGTTAATTTTACTAATATCTGCCATATTATTTTGAATCAGAAATAATTGTAAATACGTTATCATCACTTACTGTGAATGTATCATCCAGCAGTGTTTGTAATCTTCTATATTTCCCTTTAAACAAAATATAGATATCTCCGTTGTCCATAACCTCAAACAGATTTTTCCTGTTGGTATCAGAAGTGCCGCCTCCTATTGAGTACACGGTATGCGCTGTGCCTATTGTGCCATCAGCGTGGTCATCTGTGAACTTATCGGCGTTGTTATGCGATACGTTAAACTTTCCGCTTGCATGTTCTGCGTCATGCAGTGTTTGTGTTCCGATACCTTCTGCGAAAGACGAGGCGCCTTTTGCAGAGTTGCCAGAGTTAGCTTTTAAACTTGCAACACCTGTTCCTTTTTCAATAGGAAGATCACAAGATATTTTGACGCCTTTTTCATCAGCCGATAAAGCTACGCCATTACCAGAGATGAAATTTAAATTCGCAGCACCAGATACTGAGACGTACGGAACCTTGCCATCAACGGAATATGACGAGATTCTAGGAACGCCTCCTATCATGCTTATGCCATGCGTGAGAATATCACGCTGTGATGCGTCGGGATCTGTTATGAATACTATGGACTAATCGGAAATAGTATTTCCCGCGCCAGCTTTAAAAGTATTATATGCGGCTCTTGTGTGGAAATTTATAAACCGACTTGTCAAAGTTGTGTTTTCCATAGTATTGAGTGGTTAAATTATGCCTGTGATACCTCGGTCCACTGGAGAGTATCTGTGAAAGTCTTGAGCTGATCAGCAACAGATATACCTGTTGTGTACTCAATCTTTGTAGCGTCAAGTGTTACGGTTGCAATCTAGAGACCTTTTTCAGCGCCCTCTGTTCCAAGTGCCTTTGTGCAAGATACACCGTTAACTTTAACGATGTCGATTTTGTTATTAAGATTTGTTGCAATTTCATAAACACCATCATGCAACTCATTCAAGCCTTTGACAACCTGCTCGTTCGTGTTGTTTACAGCAGATGCCAAAGTTGCACTGTCAACATACTTGTCAGCTTCACCAACAAGCTTGTTGTTATATACTGCATACTTGTTCTGACTTGTTAGATGTGAGTCAACGCTCAAAGTAGGCGCATTAGTAACTACAAGCTTGTCGACTGCAATATTATTATTTTTTATTGAAATACCAGCACCAGCTGTAAGTTTAGCATTCTCAAGTGCTGTAATCTTACCCTCGAGGTCGGCCTTAGTAGTATTAATAGTGCCGTTGATCTCCTCGGCCTTTGCGTTGATTGCCTCATTGGTTGCGTCCTTTGTGAGATAAGTGTTAGCGTCAGCTTCGGCCATTGAGCCATGGGGAACAGTTACCGGGGTGCCTTTAACATTCAAGGTAAGCATTCCGGTGCCAGCTGTGACATCTCCAGCCTGAAGTGCAGAAGTTGCAGCTGTTACAGCAGTTGCGAGTTCAGGAGTAGATGCAACAGTGATAGTAGCAACACCAGCATCATCTGTTACAGCGCTAGCTGTTACATAACCAGTACCTGAAGCTGTGACACTCTTAACACCATGAGCTGCCACGTCTGCCTTAATAGCTTCGATTTTCTCTTTTGCAGCATCGAGTTCAGATTTAGGAGCTGCAGCGTCGGCCTTATCCAAACTTTCCTGAACAGCAGTTGCGAGATCTGCCTTGGCGATAGAACCGGGCTTGATAGTTGCCGATATCTCATTTGTGCCGCTGATTGCAAGCTGAACCTGTGCCGCGTTAGCCTATGCAGTGTAAACGTCAACAAGATCCTTGACGGCTATATAAATTGGTGATTCGTCCTGGTTTGCAATTGTGAGCTTGATATACTTATCACCTTTAACGAGGCCGGTTTCAGTTGTTGCTGTGATAACCTCACCAGACTTTACCACAAGATCCTTGGGTATATCAATGTCAATAGGTGTACCATCGGGGCCAGTGAAAGTGTAAGATTTCAGATAACCAGCGTTTGCGGTTTCTTTGGCAGCTACGCCGATATTGTTAACCTTTGTCTCTAAGGCGCTAAGACCGGGAACTTCTGCAGCAGTCAGCACTTTACCCGCTGTCACGAGACCCTTGGCGTCATACTTTACAACACTAAAATCAGTAGCAGCTGTGATAGAGTCATTTGCAACAACTGCCTTGTCTGCGGTTGCCTTAACAGCGGCAATAGCTGCTTTATTTTCGGTGTTTGCAGTCTCAAGTTTTGTAACCTTATCGGCCAGATTACCAACCTAAGCCTGAGTATTACCACCCTAGACTTTCCAGTTCTCTGCTGGAATCTTACCGTCTACAAGTGAATCAGCAAAACCAGCATCACCAGCAGGTCCGATATAAGTATAAAGCGTACCGCCAGAAGTTGCAACAGTTAAGCCAGTATAAAGTGTACATTTATCAGCACCGCCCCAAGTCGCGGGATCATAGATGTCTGTAGCCTGATCAACAACCAAACGGTCATCAAGAGGACGCGCGGTTGTAAATTTAAAAGAAACGCCAAATTCGGCCTTACTTGCATATAATTTTGCCATATTATGTCCTCCTTAATCACTATAAATTACACGGAATAAGCTATCTGCAGTTGGGGTTGCATTTATCTTGAACTGCTTGTATGCTATTTTGGTTGTACCATCTCCAATTGCAAGCTATACCTCACTCTCTGTTGCGGCTTCTGCAAACCATTGACCCAAACCGTACTTCTCAATTGTCACACTACCAAACACAGCAGGTACTGCGATGAGAGCAACGCCAGCCTTCAATGTGAGCTCGCGAGTCTGCGCATCCTTGATAGGCTGTTTTGTCAGTGTTCCAGCTGTAGCAGTGCTTGCATAGATTGAATACACAAACTTTATATACTTCTAATCTTTCACTGTGATAGGCTTAATATGGAAAGTGTCATCAACCTGAGGGTGAGGTGTAGCATTAACTAAAAGAGTCGTAGAGCTATCAGTTACTGCCTTATTCGTTGCTGTTCCCTTATTAGTCTTTACTGTGTCAGTACTTCCAGCATATGCACGCGTAGCGGTAACAGTCACAGTTGTACGTTCAAGAATCTGACCACCCCAGCTATTGCTACCATTGAGCGAGAACGTATTAGTTGCCTCTCCGCCAGTTGTGGTATATTTGCCGCTTACAGTCTTTGCAGGGCTACCAGTAGCAGCAGAAGCTGCGGGCTATGCAGGGCAAGTCTTACCAACCTCAACAGGGGATTCAAAAGTAGAGTTGAAGCTAATAGATGCATCTGTAAAATTGGGGGCATACTCAGGATAGAGCAGCATATCCAAAACTTCGTTGATGCTCTTGCCATTCAAAGATTCGGCAGTAGTGCCGGCTGCGATGCCACCAATAGCAGCGGTTGAAGCCGTAGTGTCTGCGGGTGCATACTTGCCAGTTCCGAGCTCTATTTCCTTTTTCTAAATAGCACCAGTTGTGTCAACATAGGAAGCCATAAGCTTGCCATCCTTAAATTCCACATCAGTGATGCCGCTATAGCTCTTGCCATTCATCAATAGGCATCCTGCATCCTGTGCAAAATAGATGCCATCAGCGTGAGTATTCTGACTGTATGCTGCCAGATTACCACGATAAAATTTGACTGATTTATTAGCCATATAGGTTTAATTTTTTAAAGTGTTACTTCATTCCAAATCTAATCCCCAGGTGTTGTTTCCTTGAGGACCTTGATATCTGCTTTATTTTCTTTGACGGTCTTGACAAGCTTGCCCATGTTGACAACCTCCTTATTCCCGTCTATGGTCACGATCACATCGTTTAGCTCGCCCGAGATCTGACTACTACCGTTTCCTTTTTGAATCTTCAGCTTGTTGACTTCGCGCTGGAGATCAGAAACAATAGGATTCTTGTCATATCTCTCGATGCCTAGATTGATTGATCCAATATTTATTTTTTCCATATCTGCTCGATTTTGTATGTGAAATTTTCCAGGTCAATCTTTTCCTTTATGCTCACATGCTTAACATCACAGGTAGCCATAAGAGAAAGGCTTTGAAGATGACAGCATGACATGCATGCCGGGATACAGGTTTAACTCAGTCAAAACATCGCCAGCCTTGATATTGTCAGCCTTTACCCAGTCTGCATCCTCGTCTACTCGTACGAAAACAGAAATGGTAGAGGTGGCATCAGTCTGCAAGATGTTCGTGCCTGTGCTCTTGAAAGTTGGCGAATCGTATACGCCACTTGCATTTTTCTCTACGTTAGTCATATTTTATATGTTTATTTTAGTGAATTTATGCTATACTTATTTTGTAGGTACGAGTTGATCACCAAGTACTAAATCGCGAATCTATAAACAAAACCGCATGGGCTAATCTTTAACATGTTAAAGATATTATCCTATGCAGGAGTTTTGTTTGTTTTTATAATTATCCAAATATCCCTTGTACCACACGAGTTCTTTAAATCCTAACCTCTTCTATCCTTTCGGAATCAATCCATCCCTTACCAACTTATTAAACGAGCTCCTGCTTATTTCTAGGTACATGTAAGCCTAGGCCTTACTATATAGCTAGTGTGAAATAGCTGATAGTAGGTCGTCGGCTTGTTGCGCGGTCATTTCACATGATCCGTTGTCGATTCTGTCGGCTATTTTCCGCAACTCGCGTGAGATAAGTTTTCGTAGAGTTTCTACCATGGGTCTTTAATTATTATGTTTGACAATAAAGCCAAACCAGAAACAGGTAAAATTATACGCACCAATGTCAACATAACACCAAGGCCAAACATTCTGTTGTACATTATGAAGCACTGGATAATAAAAGAATGAAAAATCAACCATCTGAAGTTGTTGCAAAATCCTAATAGATAGGTTGATAAGATTAAGACAATAAAAGCGCATAAGCTCTAGCTAAAGATAAACTCAAACACGCAAAGATGTAAACCGCACAGCGCAGCTATACAGTGAATAGACATAAAAAGATCGCCGGATACGACGAAAATTTTAATAAGTTCTCTTATACTTTTTAAGCTTAAAGCTTTCATTTTTCCTCGCGTTTTTACAATAATAATATTTAACAATGAAAAAAAGCCAGAGATTACCCTGGCTTTTTTATTAAATTATTCCTCCCACAATGTAAGACTCTGAGATTCGCCAAGAGCATCCCACATTTCAGCCTCAGAATCTATTTTGTAATATCTAATCGTTTCGGTTGTTTCTACGTAGTTGTTGTCATTCAATATGTGATCCAAAACGACATAAGTTTTTTTGCCGCTTTGGTCACTAAAGTAAGCATACAGCAGATAATGGCCAGTGCTGTCAGTTGTTGCAGCAAAAGTACACTGCCAATTTATCGGCGTAAGGCCAACATACAACATTTTCTACTGCGGCGTTTCATTACATGTTTTTGCAAATTCAAAAATATTATATCCGTCAGTTCTATTATGCCCAGAGTCGATTATATACTGAGCAGGACCGACGAATGCATAGTTCATACCTGTAGTTTTCAAATTATAAACATCACCGACACGGCTTCCCTTACTCTTACCGGATAATTCTGTAAGAGAATTAACCGAACCCTTATAACGGTAAACATTCACAATTCCAGACTCAAGCTTGGAAACTTTATTGTTGAGATTGCTAACCGTTTGATTTAATTTTGTAATGTTTGAATTAGAAGTGCCTATTGTACTTGCCAGTGTATCGTTGATCTCGCGCTGTGTAAACTGCGCACCAGTTGCTGAGGTATTACTTCCACTATGTGTATTATCGTACAACTGGCAGATCTTATCGTTTTTGGCCGCTGTGTGCCACTGATCCTCTGCATAGATTACAGGGTACTCGTTAGGGTTAGCGCTGGTGAATGTTATAGCAAAAGCCGACGCTGCCGACTGTGTAGTATTATTTTTCATAATCAGATATTAATTTTAAGTTCAACCTTCTCTGCGCTACCATTCGATGCGATAGTCTTATTTGTTGCGTACATTGTATACCCTGGCATAGTCTAACCATTAGAAACAACAGAAATGCCAGTGTCTACTGTGCTAAGAATAGAAATGCCGGACTGCTTTGCTGTGGCGTTGCCGTGTGTCAAGATGATACCATAGGCAGAGTTTGGCAAACTGTTTGTCCATGTGAAATCTGACTGATTAACGGACGTCTCTTTTCTTGTTGCAGTCTTGATAAACTCAGAGATGATGCTCTTATCCTTGGATACACTCATACCATACCAAGCAGGATATGATACGTGCATCTGGACAGCAGCAGCTGTAATTGTCAACTTTAAACCCTTATAGTCACCATCTGGTACAGTATAGGTGATAGTAGCAGAACCTGTTGAATCTTTAACATTCTCCAATGTCTTCGTGTACTTACCAGTTGTAGACTGCGACCAAGTAGCAGGTACAGTGTCAGCATTCACAGCCTTACCGTCAAAGGTAATACTAAGGGTAGCAGTCTGAGAAGCTGGCAGATGGTCAGCTACACAGCTTGAATTGGAAAGGCTAATGGTAGCCTTCAACTTGCTCTTGGCTGTACTCAGCAACTAATCGTCCAGGTAATTCTTATAAGCCTCGGGCAGATTATCAGCACCGTAAACAGTAACGCCTGCGGTATCTTTAAGGTAGATCTTGCCATCCTTGGCAAAGATAATAGAACCATCAGCAACAACAACACCATTAGAGTCCTTGCCCTGTGCTGCGTTCTCCTTAGAAACGTTTTTGTAAAATTTAACTTGCATTATGACCAATTTAAATTGTTGTCTAATTCGTGCCAACGCACAAAATGTGTTTCAGTATATACTGCGACGTGCATTTTATCATTGCACAAATATACGTCGCCAATTTCTACATTATCAATAGGTAAAATATCTATCTCTCCCTTGAAGCGCATAGCACCAGAGAGGCCTAGGTTTTCAATAGCAATAGCTCGCTTTTGGTCTGTGTCAAATTCAGAAAGGAGATTGTCCTTTTTAAGATATTCTCCTTTTTCATTTATTACACAATGCGGGTTGCCACTATGAATGTCTGGAACATACACACAATCATGCGTGTGATGAAGTTGGTTTTTATTTTGTATCATGGCTTCAAACATTCATAAAAAACATTGATGGAATTGAACATGTCGACATTCTGAATGAACGCGATCCTGTTCAGTATGCATTGATAGTTCTCCGGCTGGTGCCCATTGTGTAACTGTTCGATGAGATCCTGGAAATCATCGATGACTGCGTGCTTCAAATCAAGCACGGCATCCGCAACCGTCATTACCATATTTGCTGTTGTCTTTACAGAATCCAGTGCAACCGATTAACTCACGCATGATGTTCAACGCTTCAAAGTACCAATCCTCATCAAGTAAGTAATCGATGACATTGATTGCCATCCACAAGAGGTCACGTTTGTACACTAGATCTTTATGTTTCTATGTGTTACACTTGTCAGCTCCGCAGAACTTACCAAGTATCTCACGGTTGATATTAAAGAAGCACTCTTTGAGTCCGCACATGCTGAACATATAATCCTAAGAGAGTGCAACCGTGAAGTTATTGTTTATATTCAGAGAAATGAAATCATTAATCTGCACGATATCCCACTATCCGTTCCAGTACTTGACAATATGCTCACCATCATAAGCAAAAACGAATTTCTTTTTTGCTAACTCATCGATATATTCCAGACTGTCCTTTTTAGGCAGGATGTAATGCGACACCATGTAAAGGCCATCCTCTTCGATATGAAAATCGCTCACGTCATCCGAACTGTGGTCATTGATATCGTACGTGTACAGGTTGTATTTTTCCTCTTTCTCTTCTGTTATGTCAACGCTATGGATAACGTTGACGGAAACCGTCCCGCCATATGTAAAGATACCATCGTAAGTATTACATGGACGTTCCATTCCGGCTATCGTAACATGACAGCCAGATGTATGCTGTAATTGAAATATTGCCTACATTATCCAAAATTAACGTTGTCATTATATGGATTGCCGTCGTGTAGTTGCTTGAGCTCTATATCAACTTTTTTGTTATCAACGGCGATATTATCTTCTTTATATTTCTTGTCTGCCCTCGCGTTGTACCACCTGATATCGCTATCAATACGGAGACGCTCTTTTTCAAGCTGCATCTTTTCCTGGTCGTACTTCTCGATTTGCTTCTGGGCTTGCTACAGCTGCTTTTGCATCTGCTGTAACTGCTGCTATGATTCTTGCAGTTTCTGTTGTAATTGTTGGATTTGGTTATTTTCCGCCTTCTGCTTCTCCATAGCCTACTTTACTTTAATCTTCAAATCCGTCAAACTTTTACTAGTCAACGCTTCAAAAATGATATCTGGTGCTAGGGTCTATGATTGGATAAAGTTCGGAATTACTTGCATCAGCTTCGCCATATCTTGCATGACATCTGTGCTGCTGCTTATATGTATATCGTAATCGCTAAGTGTAAAATGTTCAGGGAGAGCAGTGAATACTTTCTGGAACTTATCACCTAGGATAATTGTCCCAGTTAGTCCATTCTTGTATACTATCTTTGCCTCATTCAGAGCATCTAACAACATCTCGCAAGTCACGAGATCCATTTGCTGATAGTACTGTTTGGTTATAGTGAATGAATTGTTTGCACTCAGTTTTACATTACTCACTGCGTCCTTCTATTCGATACCGTTCAGTCGCTCCTGGAATACTCCGGTGATACTGGACGCTGTCTCTTCTATGGACTACAAAGCAACCTAGATAGCTTGAATAGCCCCAACTTTTACGGTATCATCAAATCCATTGAAAATTGTATTGATAGGTGCCTGACCAGCAGCTGCTCGTCCTTCCTGTGAGGTGTCGATCAAGCCAAGGCCTCCCTTCTTATATGCCAGCCATTTCTGTATTCTCTCCGGCCAGTTAACGCCAAGGTTGGTAGGGATAAGGCTTTCATCTATCCAATCACCAACGGTTCCACTGTTGGCGATAATATTATCTCTGTAATAATGTAAAAGATTATATCGATCTTGTAAAGGAACACAAGCCAGAACTAGAGAGTACGGCTGACTCCCTCGATTGATGAAATAGATTCCGTTGACTGTCAAACCGCAATAGCTCGGGTTGTCAATAGAACGCACAGCAGAATCATCTTTGCCTGTTAGGATATAGATGTCGTCATTGATTCTAACGGTGCGGTATCTGTTCATCACGAAATTCTTATCGGTCTCTATCCATTCAACCTCATAAACAGGGAGCAGCTTGTTATATCTGTTGTTTTGCTCATCTGTCGGATAGCCTGGGATGATAGCCTCTTCTCCTGCTCTTAATCCCTGAGTAGCGGGAACTCCGTTGTGCTCAAAGGTCCTGATGTAAGAGTATGAATAATCAGACGCTGCATTTTCCCATTCCTTTTCTATCTTCTCAACATCTTCACGCGATAAATCCTGACCGTATTGCATCAAGATCTGTGATTTGGAAAGCCATTTCCTGACAACTACACGGTATGAATCCTTTACATATGGAGATTCCGGATTTCGATCTATAAAAGTGTTTAGAGGATTCAATACTTCTATCTATACATTATTCCTGTTTACGCTTGGCTTTACCCTGTAAAAGCAATAGCCAGTGATCAATATATCTAGCAATAACTCGCGGAGCTTTCTCATGATGTCGGTACTTCTCGACTGCATTAAATACTCGATGACATTCTGCGCTGCTATCTCGTACTAGCTGGTGAAGTTTGTCTTTACATCCTATATGATCTTTTGAAGCGCAGCCTCTATATTATGGTCGACAGTATCTTTGCCGTCTATAAATGAGAGGATATCATTCTTGAGTTTTTTCTGCATGAACTTGTAGACCTACTCGTGAATCTGAATCTATTTCTCCCTTTCCATCGCGCTGATAGTCTTGGAATCCTTGCAGGAAACCTTCGGCAATACCGGAGTACCAAGATACTCTCCGATCAATACGTCCACATGTTTCTTAATAAGCGGTATGAATTCAACGGAAGTAGGACTCCCTATTCCGAAGTTCTCCTCAAGGTATCTGTACTATTCGGAGTTCATCTTTCCGTTATAGTAGTTATACGCCTTTTGCAAGTCTGTCTTCTCGTACACCAGCTCCGTGATGGCGTTGTCCGTACATTCCTGCAAGCGTTCCTGCTCTTTTGTCATTATTATAAACTTTTAATATTTATGTCCTACTCTCCAACCATCCGTATTTTAGAATGGTAAGCATTAGGAAATTTCTTTCGTCTCACAAGATCCCACAAGTATTCACTGATAAAGCCTTCCAGACGACGTTGCCATTTGATATCTCCTTTGAACCAGTTGCCTTTTTTGAATTGTTCATTCATGAAATTCTCAACCTATTTGTTCCCATCTATTCCGAAATAAGAATCAAAACGTTTGAGAACATCAAAAACAAAATGTGCACCTTCCAGGAAATCATCGTGTTTCATAATGAACATGTTGCAATATGAGCATTGCGCATCTTCCAGAAAATCATCATAAACCGGCAAGTATGACCTGTCCGCTTCTCTTATTGCCAACCTTAAAGGATTAATGAAAATCGAGCTATGATAAACAGATATATTGACCTTGTTCATAAGCCCGGAGGACCAGGTTCTCGTATATACTGCGCCGTGCTTATCAACTATATCACGCGCTTTTCCTAGGTCTTCTATAAAGTCATCAAAAAACCTTCTGTAATGGCAGAAGCCGATATATTCAGGTATTAACTCCTCGTGTTCCATGACGTGTTTGATCTGGCAAGCTTCACCATAGCATATATTGTGCTTTTCCGTGAACTCATCATTCATATATATAATAGGAGACAAATCATCAAAAACATTCTCATTTTGCGCAGCGATAAAATAGCCATCACTGTGTGGGTGGTCTCCTGTTATTGTATTATGCGCGCATATGTACATCCTCAAATCATCCATTACTTACTAGATTTTTCTGTCCTATATGGTGTGTGCTGTGGTCTATCGGGCATGGCATGTGACGCTCGAACATATCAGTCTTGTATCCAGTGTAAAATTTCGTATCAGTCAATCGGCGACCATGAAGTTCTTTTTCTAGATATTCGAGAAACTTATCATCGTCTAACTGCGCGCATATATGGATAGGGTGCTCTGGATCATTCAATCCAAGCACAAGATCAATAGCTCCACCTGGTAATCTGTGAATATTCAAAAGGCCAACATAACACTTGCCGTATACTTTAAAAATAGTTTCTAGGATCGCTTGAGCGAACTTGTCCGTAGCTGTAGTCATTGGTTTGCAAATACATGTTAAAATTAGCCGTCATCTAGTTATTCTTTTTGATGGGTCCGAAATGTTTGATCCCTCGTTCGTCATAATAATATCCGAAATCAACAAACTCATCATCTGCTTTTTTCTATGCCTACGGCGTGATTCCGGACAGCTCTTCATCTGCAAGCTCACATTCTCCCATAGCAGCCACGATATCAAACTTACGTTTGTTTTCGTCAGAGTATCTTGATAACTCATCAAGCATTTCCTCAAACCATATATCGTAGCCATAATCAAGGACGAAATCCTTAATCAGGTCTGTCTAATGATCGATGACAGCAGGAGATGCTGGGGATCCGTATTGCTATGTTTTACGTCTTGCTATATCTGGATATGTTGCAGATGGGCGTTTCATGAAGTAATTCAAGAGATGCCTATCACGCGCCCATGTCACCATGGACATCCTCGTTGCCTCGATATTAATCTGGCAGTTGTAATACATAGCAAGACCAATAGCTATCTCATAAGCTTCTCGTATATCATCCGGTCTATCTTTATATATGGCAACGTATCTAGGCGTGCGATTGCCAAACGTGCGACGCTTGACAACCATACAGAAATCAGACGGATCTTTGTATGTTGATGATGTCTGCAACATACCGATATCAATTCCGTCAATACCGGCGACATATAGGTTGTTTGTTTTTTCTATCAGACCTTGAGACTCGCCGTCTCGTTCTTTATCTTCTATCCATAGCGGATGCTCTAAAATCTTGATCTTGCCATCTTTGCAAGCATTCCATATAACGCTCTAAATATGGGCTCTATCAACCTTGCGCTCTGTATTCTTATACTGGAAACGTATAGTGCCAATATCAATAGGCGGACATTCATGCATTGCACGGATGCGTGTGAGCTATTCGGCAATAGTTGCCCTGTTGAATTTATTCTGAACTCCAGAAGAAAAAGCCTCTGTATCATTGAACGGATACTCTGCACAGTGATCAATGAGTGCCGTAGGATCAGAAGCCATGGCTGCGCGAATCTCATTTTGCCATTCTACAACAGCGTCAGGATCAACAAATCCCCTATGCGAAAGAAACCGTTTTCTATCTTTTGGTATCTTGGTGCAAGGTATGAAAAAAGAAGTCAACACCTCTGCACCGTTTTGTGTGTATCTGTGCCGATGTGGGAGAATACCGTAAACCTCAGGATGGTAAAACATACGCTGTAATCCATCAAGTGATTCCTTGGTATCTCCAGATGTCATAATATTTTCGTCAATGCTTTTTATCATTGCTCCTTACGCTTTCACGTAAGATTGGCGTACATTTTCCAGTATTAACTGGTCGGGCACTCTTGGAGATATTATTTCAATCTCTACGCTCTACATTTAACAACTCGGTGTCGGCAGTTAAGCGTTCACCGATTTTGCCCGATTTTATACGGGGGCCATCTTGGTTAACCTCCGCACACACGTATTCCCCATGACGCATTCATGGGACCAACAAGCGCCGTTGCCTGGATATATGCCTTAGCAAAATTCTTCCATGAACCTACCTCGTCCATGGCAAGAATATCCAAACGGAATCCACGCAACTTGCTTGGGTTATCTGCAACAATGCCGATAATCTAAGACATCCATCCTACCTCGATTTTCTATCCGTTGATTATCTTATAATGAGAGGATCTTTTCCAATCAGTGGAATCTTTCACCTGTCGTAATTTGAAAAATCCGCCATCAGTGTTGTCGTTTAAAAAAGCCAAACAGTTCCAGACCTTACCGATAGTGTTATCTAAATAGTCGGATCTATGAGTGGCTAACATGTTTATGGAATTTTTGATGCAATTATAGCTGTTGGCTAGAATTGCTGAAAGCATCTCAGAATAACCTCAAAATATTAACTCACAGACTTTTTATTCTGTGATTCTTATCGTTTCCGATAAGTTTAGCATACATTTTCACTATTTAGTGTTCGCGAGCTCGTGGGAGCTGTTCTCCTATGCGTTACAAAGAATAAATGATTCCTCTCGGTATTATGCACTCGCATTTTCACCGATACATCGCGAAAACGGCAGTAATTCCTACCTCTCGTGCTTTCATTATCACGGCATTCCTTCTGAGTCTTTTACACATCTCATAATAATGGAAAAACTCATATTGCCCAGCATAAAAAGCCGGGAAAATAAAAAGACGACCACCACCTGACTTTTCCGTGTTGTCAAGATCCATAAGCTGGAAATAATTCAAGAAAAAATAATTGTCACCAGTTATGGTGTAGCCGTTCACGGTCATCCCGTGCTTGCATCGCTTGTATTCCTAAAGCCAAAAATCCTGGAATGCTTTCGTCCCTTTATGGAACTACGTATAGTGTCCAGTCCGCAAGAAAGAATCCCTCGCCTCAGTGAACCAGTCAGGATCGAAATCTAGCCCAGATGTTTTGTTTATCGGAATGTATCCAGTAAGCTCATAAGATAGATCAGTGTCAAAAAATACGATCTCTTGATCAATAGGTATATCCCACTAGCCTTTGTGCTCGCTTTTTACCTATTCAACAATTGCATCTTCATCATGAATATCCTTGAGCATTACCTCGTCAACAATTTTCTGTATCTCCTCAGGATATTGTACATTTTTCATAAATCAAAAATCACCTTCGGGCATAAACCCGTCTTCTGCTCCTCCTCGTATGGACGAACGCTCCGCTAACTCCTTCTTTACCTGACTCTCTAATGTTGTTAGAGAATCATGAAGCTTGTTCAATGAGTTTATCTCCTGAATCAAATTCTTCACCTAAAACATCGGCTTTCCTGTTAATTCGTCACGCTCCTCGGGATCTATATTGACAAAATAGTTTGCTATCTTATCAATCGCAAAACGCGCTGACTCTAAGAGTCTAATGCTCCGGTCCTAGTTCTGCATCTCCTAAAACTTACGACATGCTTCCCTAAACACCGGGTCATTAAACTCTTCATCCGTCAGTTGCGAATCTTTGAGCGCCGCCTCATGGCGCTCTCCCTGAGATATGTCGCTATACAAAGAATGCCAATGTAAAGCAAGGTAAATATAAGTAAGCTCGCGAAACATACGTAGTCCATATTCACCAGTTGGATCTTCCTTGCACTTATTCCGCTCTGGATCAGCAAGATCAGCAAACTCCTTGATTAATAAGATCTCAGGACGGTTGATCTCAATACGATTGTGAGCAGAATCATATACAAAGAAATTGTTCATAAATTATTTATATTTTAGTAGCCTTGTGCTTTTAATCTTCGCTGTGCTAAACGAGCTGCAAGTTCCTAATTGTACAAGTCGTTCAATCTTTCATAGTTTCCATTTCCGAAAGACTTAATTCCGGAGTTAATCTCATATGTATTTTTATTAATAGGTATAGATCTATTGGTTCCGGTCTATTCAAACGAGTATATTGTATCAGGTACAGCCTCTGGCACTATTTTCGAATATTCTTTTGATGGATATTTTATTTCTCTCACAAGATTAACTCCTCCATAATAATCTGTGAATAAATCATATGCATTTTTATTCAACGCATTTGCAACATCGTTTCTATGCACATCTTTAATTACTTGCTTCTTAGAAACTGCCTCCTTGTCTGATATATCTCAGCACGGATTCCGTTCATTGCGCGAGTGACAGCACCCTTCTTCATCTTCTTTCCGCATTTTGCCTTCTGAACTGCCTTCTGCTCTTTCTGCTTACATACGGGACACATAGAACCACCGGCTGCATAATATGTCTTGTAATATCCTTCGGGGCATTCACCTTTGAGACTGCGAATGAAATTCAACTTTGCTCCACGACGCGCAGACTGTACTGATGCCTACTCGACAACTGCCTGAATCAACTGAGTAGCTGCGCCAGGCTGAGATAATTGAGCAAATGCTTCGGGATTATCATTCTCCAACTCCTCAGCTCCTGCCTCAACGAGTTCATCACTTGCAGCTATCTACTCCAGAGTCTTTGGCTGTTTGGATATAAGCTGAGCAACCTAACTGACAACGTCCTATATGCTGGTGTCGTTGCCCTACTGCTTCTGATATCCATAGAAACCAATGATAGCCTTCTGAAGCATGGCGTCCTGCTCATCTTCCTAAGCGGCGCCGCCTTGTTCGTAATAGTTAATCATATATTAGTGTTTTATTTTATTAGTTAAAAATTGCATCTCTCCCACTATTTGTTATATTGTAATTTTTGTAGAATTGATTATAGTTTCGTTGTAGTGCATTATTATACTCTTCAGTGTCAAGCTTATCTTTACCAAATTGTTTGATAAATGCATCACGGAACTTTGTTGAGTATAATCTGTGCAATTTCATTGAACTTATACTGCCTTTAGCATGATATCTCTATCCTTCATCTATTATTGGCTATGCTACCTATTTGCCTACATTAGCCCAGAAATTACTAATGGTTATTTGTGGCTATGGTTTAGCGTCAGCTTGCATAGACCCATCAGTTTTCCACCATCCCATGTTTCCGTTTTTGTCAAGGTATCTTCCGGTATTATAATATTTTGTGCCATCTTTAGCAGTTATTTCAGAAGTACCGTCTCCTAGAATTCTTTGACTCCATCCTTGACCAAATATTCTGTTAAATTTTCGCATAGTCTCATTGCCAAATTTACCATCGGCATTAGTTCCTACTAGACCTTGCCATGTAGTCAAATCATTGCCTTGCCAGTTGTATGATGGAGTCCATGCGGATCTCCGACGTGACGCATTATTCTATGGCGCTGGCTATGCATTTACCTATGTATTAGCCGTTTGCTGTTTCCAAGTCGGCTGCAACTTCTGAGCATATGCTGTCATAGCGCCAGGCGTATATCCTCCCTGATACTATTGAAGCATATTCTAAAAACTCTAAGATATAGGTGTTTCTGTAGGTTTCTGCCAATTTCCATGGTCCCAATTTGCGCGAGATGCATTTTGATGCTCTGAAAAATATTCATGAACACGTCTGTTTGCATCGGCTTCAATAGTTCCAGCTTTAAAATTGTTATCACTATACATTCCAGCATTTTGTCGGCCATTACGGATCATATCCATAGCATTGCGTCTATTAAACTGCTAGCCGCCGGAGAAATTGCTAGCCATCTGCATATTCGCGCCATTCCAAACAACAGCGTCCTATCCAAGAGCACGTAAATCATTTCTAAGCCTACGCCTCTTACCAAAACCTCTATAACGGCTGCTGTTCAGATTTATAATTTTCTGATTGTTATAGAAATCAGGATTCCTATTCTATGACTACTGATTAGCTTGCTGCTCCTGGTCGGTTACTGTCCCTTGCTGCTATCCAATAGACTTGTATGTTTCTGAACCTGTGTGTTCTGGTTTCTATACTGCAGCAGGCTGCCTAGTAAACGACAAAGAAGATGGGTCAACTGTAGACCAATCAGGCATAGTATAATTTGATGTAGTTCCGTCATCACGATACGGTATACCCTTAAAATCTTCAGCCATATCACTTAACAAGTTCAAGGTCCTTTGTACTAAACACGCCTTCCTGCAACTCCTGCTATGTATTAAACCATATGCACTTGATGCCTTTCAGGCTGTTTCCTTTATCTACGTTTCTTTTGAAAACATTCGTAACCTTTCCGATCACGATCATATCAGGACGGTTTTGAATGTCCTATTTGATCCTTACAACCTGACCTGGAAGGAAATAAATCTTATCTTCTTCATTTAACATAATTTTTCACTTCTTTTTATCGGACCCCTTGAAACGTTCAGTGAGTCCTGAGTTTATAACTACCAAAGCGCGTGTCTCATTTACAAGTACGAGCCCCTGCTTGAAGAACGGAACGGGTACCTCGCTGACAACCGTCCAATAAATAACGTCCCCATCCTTCACATACTTACACTCCGGACCTGCATCGACAACCTCTCCAACATGAATCATAGACTTCTCTTCCTCATATTCTCCGGTCTCATTCGATTTGTAAGTTGGAGCATATCCGCCAGTATCAAGAATGATGCCGCTGTCGGTCTTCGTGATCCTCTGGAAAGGATTCTGCGAATAAGGCTTCACCAAAACATAGTTATAGATTGCCTTGATCTCCATCTTATCAAACTCTTCATTAAACTTTTCCGCGTACTTACCGACTGCCTTCTCATGGTCCTCGAGCTTCTTCTGCATGTCGTCAATCTTCTGATTGATCTTTGTAGCAGCTTCTCTCTCCAGAATACGGTCAGCGTTCTTTCCATTTAACACAAAATGCTGTGCTGTCTCAATGTTCGTAGCCACGCGTGCAAGCTTCTCATTACTATTCATTCCAATTCTCTCGTCCATAATTCAAAAATTTAAAAACATTACCATTTATTTAATTTACATTTCTCATCTTTTACTGTTATCTTACTCTCTATTATACAGCCGCACTTTTTGCAAATAAATCCAAAAAGTGGTATATATAGTTTTTGATCGCACGAACGGCAAGCTGCGTATCTCTTCCTGGAAAATTTAGGATAAATATGGAATAAGTTCTTGAAGTTCCCCTCGAGAATATTCCACATTTTATGAGCGATCATCAAAATCATATTCACCATTTTCCTGCAATACATTTTGCTGTTGAATTATTCCATTTGAACCTTAAAATACAACCGCAGCCTTGGATGAATCCATCACGTTCTTCAAAAGATATATCATCATTTTCTGGATTTATCCATAGGTTACTATTACATAACCCTCCATGGCTAGAGGAATAAATTGGGCATCTTTCGCAAATCTTTTGCCTTATCTTTGCATAGTCTTGATTTAGACCCAATTTCTTACTTACATCTTCATCAAGAAATTTTTCTATCATAAATCAAAAAATTAAAGGTTTCATTTTCTGCATAGTGTCTTCATGTTTTAGCTTCTTCCGATAGTAGGAAATCATATTCTCCACTTCATCTTTCAGATAGTCGCATTTGTACATAGTGCCAGCACCTGTTGTTGGATCAATATGATAGATTATGAGTTCCTTGACTTTTAGCTCTGGTTTTATTTTTGTCAACATCCAGGCATAAGTAGACACTTGTAGTTGATACTCGTTAAAATTACAATTGTCAAATTTGTTTAATGGATACAACATCCGTTGTGTTGTTCTTGTCTGCTGATTATAAGACGCAGCTTTCTTGTTGATCTTGCTGTTCGTTTTGAAGTCAATGACAATGATATCATTGAGATCTTTAACCAGAAGGTCAATTTTACCATTCAGTTGAAAATCACCGTCCTCGTACCTGATAGAAAATTCAGAATACGCGCCGCGAGGTAAGTCCAAATTTGAATAGTCATTCATAAATTCAAACTTACCTCCCAGCCCGAATCGTTCCAGGGTCTGTTTACCGCCCTTAAAGGAATCCTCCAGCTGTTTATGGATTATAGTTCCACGGTCACAGGCGTCTTGTTTACTTTTCTGCCACTAATCAAGTACATTCTGCTTTTCCCGATTGAAGTCTGTTTCACTTATATCATACAACATCAACAGGTCCGTGTCTATCTTATGTTTAGAAAGTACCGATTTTTTTTCAACCTACCATCTGTCTTTTGGTATCAATCTCTCGAGTGCTTTTACTCCACTCCAAAACTCCTTATCGAAGGGCGCTACAAATGAGTGAATTAAATCGGTTACATTTATATTATGTGTAGACATTTTTCCGTTCTCCATTTAAACATTCAACATTATAATTTAATCTTTGGATGATTTACTCTAAAACTCTAACAATTTAGATTTGTATGAGTAATCCATACCAATTAAGGAACCAGCGAAAGTACACGTTTCACCAAATGCTATAAGTACCGAAGAGTGAATCACACCCATTGGTGGAACTGTAAATCCAGCGACAAGAAGCAACAGTCCAGCAGTCAATATTACAGAAGCCATGCGGAGCTGAAATCTTAGCTTCCTTTCTTTCTGATTCATATGAAACTTAATTTTTAAAAATTGACATATATCTTGATTGGTTTATATTCTACGCAATAATACTATTATTGTTACATAAAATAGCAGCAATTATGGTACATCTCTTAAAAAAGGGATCCGGCATTCATATAAAAAAATCACATGAGGGAAGATTTACGGAATATTGCGGAGGTAATGTGACGGAAGAATGCATACGGAGAGGAAAGAACTCCCCGGATCCAAAAATACGAAAACAGGCAGTCTTCGCATAGAATGCCAGAAAATTCAAACACCAAGACGGTGGCTCCATTTATGGAGTATCTTAGATATAGACAAATGGAAATCTCTCGCAGCAATGGAAATAGCAGCAAGAGATGGCTGTGCAAAATTTCAACCAAAGTATGGAATAGAAAAAACAGCTTGATGAAATTAAGCGCATACAAGAATCACAGGCTCTTGGTCAAAGCATAGGAAATACTATTGGCTCTTTAGTTGGTACCGGTATGCAATCAATTGCACAAAATATCAGAGAAAGAAGAGCTAGTAGCGAAGAAGGAGAAGTGAAAGGAAATTCTCAACAGCCAACAGTACCACAGGCTACGACATCATATCAAATTCCATAGCTTCCAACATCATTGCAAGGAATTAACAACATGATAAGAAATCCTTTCGCAATTCCACAACAAATGCCTACTATGATGAACGGTGGCAATATAGAACGCTTAATCAGAAAAATAGACAGACATGGATGAATTGTTCTCTACATATAAGGCCGTCGAGCCAATGCTAGTATAGGAAGAAATAGAAATCCCAGATTTAAATACAACATCAAGATATGATACTTTTCTTGAAACATTAAATAGGTATAGAGAAGCATAGGGTCAAAAATAGCCAGAAGCGCAGAAGCAAGATGATAACCAAAACTGGTTCACTAATACAAAAATAAGACAGACGACACCTTCTGTTTCAAATCTCGCAACAGCTATTGACTACACAACAAAAGACCTATAGACGATGTTGAATGAATAGGGACTTGATAAATATATAAGAATAACAAGTGGATTCCGAGATCATAATGTAGGAAAAGCTGGTAATAGATCAAATCATAGAAAGAAAAACAAACACGGACATTCTATGGCTTATGATATAGCTCCAGCCTAGGGAGAAACTTTTGATTCTATATATTAGAAAATGAAGGAAAACCCTGCAATGTAGCAATGGTTATCTCAAAACGGTTTTAATATAAATGACGAAACAGATGCTGCAACATTAAGACGGACAGGAGGAACCGGCGCTCATTTTCATATTGGACCCGATAAGTTTAACATTAGAAAAGGACAGTCTGGTTTTGATACGTCAAATTTGTTTTCGGCATATAAAGCTGTATAGTTACCTATTAAGCCAATCATTAAACCGGTAATTCCAAACATTGAATATAATAGTATAGGTGTGCCAGATGTATATATAGGTAGCAACACTCCAACTTAGCAGAGCGAATAGAAAGCTGATGATAACCAGTCGTGGTTCTCAAATACAAAACTAAGAGGAGCGTCAACTGCTCCTGTAGTATCACCAAAGTAGAAAGAGAATGAGGCTGCAATAAATAGCCCGACTTTTGATTCTGATTTTCAGAAATTTGGAACGTCAAAAATATTCTAGGATCACAAGAATTTCTGGAAACGTCTTGCATTTTCTGAATCAAGCCTGAATCCATAGGCTTCAAATAAAAGCGGAGCTTTCGGATATTTCTAGATAATGCCACAATCAAGAACTGGGGCTGATGTAGCATCTCAATTTAAAGATGCGGAAAAATTAATGACATCACACATGTCATTAATAAACGACGAAGATCGCAAACTAGCACAACAAAAAGGAATAACAGAAGAAGGACTGATGGCTGGCGTTTGGCTCGGAGGTCCTGGAGGAGTAAAAAAAGCACTGAGAAGTCAGGGAAACGCAAAAGACTCGAATGGTACATCAGTGATGAGTTACATGAAAAAGTTTTCGTAATAATAGACAAAACGTTTTATGAAATTTCTGAGACGAACCCAGGAAGAAGCTTATAAATAAAATAAAAAAAAAAGTCCAAGAAATAAAATTCTCGGACTTTTTTTTATGTGGCAAATCTATAATCATTATTTTACATACTATCTTTCCAACGTTTTCCTGACATCAATTCTTGGTTTCTATAATATAGGAATACTGATTTCATTTCCTTTTGTATCATGAACGACTCTCTCACCAACTTGCTTCCATCCATATTCTGTTTTGAATCTATTAAGTCCATGGACTCCTCCAGGGCTTAGATTTCCATATGTAGATAAAAGTTCACCTTCTGGAAAATCAGTAGCGTAAGTATCAAAAAGCAGTTTCTTCTCATTTTGGCTTAACATCTGTCTCCCATCTACTCCGTGGAATGTATCAGCTGTCTTAAAATGAACGCTATGATATCCTGGCTCAAGATCATCAACCCTTTCGAAGAATGAAGGTTTCCCTTCTAGCCTGTAACGAGTCGCAGGATTCCATCCTTTATAATTACGCCATACCTTAACCTCTGGTCCCTCTTTTATTACTCTCGTTGCTTCATATGGATACAAGGCTTGACTTACGCCTTTTGTAGTCTGTACTCCATGTTGCATTCCAGTCTCTGCAGCTTTAGTCTAGGCTTCTAATACTCCGGGATTTGCTTTCATTATACCTATAGCTGCAACTTTAATAACTGGAGCGGCTACTATAGCTACATCAAGTGCCGTCTTAAATACTACAGGATACGTGGCTTTTGCTAAATCACCAGTTGATGCATTCGGATCATTCCATACTGCATTTACATTATCATCAGCGCTAGAAATGGTATTGTATAATCCAGTCGCACCACTAGCAAATGCCATAGGACCAGATGCAAAAGTCCAACCAAGCAGATTGGCAGCACCGACAAATGGCTTGCTTCCTCTCTCCATAGCAGCGTTGAAATAACGAGCACCGCGCGCCGCTTCAATCTTACGCCTCTCAGCATCAGATAACTCAGCACCTTCTGGTATCATATCGTAAGATGGCGCACCTATTCCTGCACCTTCAGGCGTAACAGTTATCCATTCCAGATTTCCAACTCTTCCAAGTGGATTATCTGGCGTACGTTCAATCTACTCGTATTTTATAGATTCCTTTTTTCTTACTCATTGCAAAAATATTTATTTTGCAATTATAATATAAAAACCCGATGCTCTTTTCTAAGAAAGAACACCGGGCCGAATTAATTATTTAATCGTGAATGAATTTCTGTTTTAAAGCCCGATGCTTTTTTCTAAAAACACCAGGCCGAAAGTTTTCATTATCAATTTTTTCACTTATAATATAAAACCTCATGTCCTGTAAGGCTCAGGGTTTCATATATCAACTTGATCGTTTCGGCATTATCATCCTTGGAGATCAATATATCCTTTGGAATCATTATCCTATCGTAATGATTCAGAAACTCAACATCTGGCTACTTGGCCTGTTCAATGTCAAGTGTTACAGTTCTGATGTTTTCCATTATCGTACACTTAAAGCGTTCAGATCATCTTGATAGTCAAGCCACCACTGCCTGTTTGTCCAGCCATTAGCACGAGCCATCTCGTCAATCTCGATTGCACGATCAATAACACGACGCGCCTATCTCTTCAGCAACCACTCAATAAACATATAGATTTTACCTCTCATGATACAATCATTGTGTTCGATTCGTACTTGCCACTATTTACAAACTTCGTGGCCTCATCTTCCGTGTCAAATATTCTGACTTGTGTTACAAAATTCTCACCATCGAAAATCTTGCGATACACCTTGTTCTTGTCCTGGGTATACATTAACATTCACATTTTATACATTTAACAAACTTGAAATTATCATGAGAACCAGGAAGATGGCTCAGATCAGGGCGAGTAGATACAATTGTATATACCCCATTAAAAAAATAGTATAACTCAACCGTCCTCCCTACAACGTCCTCCTTACGTTGCCCGTTTGAGTTAAGCTCACAAAAAGCCTTCTCTAAGTCATCTTCCTTTATGTTGTCTCTTATGATTTCTATATCATTCTCATCAAGCTTCAATTTCTTCAGCTTCTTTTTCAAATCGCGACACTGAAACAATTTCTCGCGATATTTGAATATAGTTCCCATTCATTCGCTCATTACTAGTAGGGACGCCAGGATTCGAACCCGGTCCAAGAGGGTTAGAGCCTCCTGTGCAATGAACCACATACACCACATCCCTATTTAGTAATCACATCCTCATATTTTCAAGATTATGAATTTTTTTCCCTATCACCGCATTCACACATTGCTTGAACTCATTGATGCCATGACGAACGGCACCATAGTCTTCAGTAGAATCACAAAGCTCTGCAAGCTTTCTAACACCTCCATCAGTCGTCTTGTTCATAAGATCACAAGCCTCAACAAAAACATCATCATCAAGTCTTGCTATCTGCTCACGAAACTCACTGATGAACTCAGGAACACTTGGCTCCTCGGTGATCTTTACCATGTAGCTGTTGTCATCAAAATCATACTCAACAACACGATCACCACTTCTAAACTTTCCCTTTGGGTTCTTCTACGCTGCACTAAGCAGCTAACTTATCATATCCTGCATATTGTCATTGTTTATTGGTTACATTGCAATCATAATATAAAAAATGCCAAAACCCAATTTTTTTGTGTTAATTTAGGTTAAGGCATGTGTTAAAAAATGTCACAAAGAATAAAGTATCGCTCCGATCATCATAACCACGGAATTCAAAACTCCACCTAGCGTTGTAAACAATACGTCGATCTTATCAGCGCGATAATCTACCGCTTCTTTCACAATACCAGCAACAGCAGCAACAACAACTCCACCAAGGGAGACAGCAACGACAAGCCAACCAGTCAGTCCCTCCTACATGGATAGGATGTTTGTTATAATCGATGCTATCACGTAACCAAGCGATACGTGTTCCAAAAGGTTTGTGTGCTCTTCAAAGAAAGAGCGCAACCTTTCCTTTAACTTACTCATTATTTATTAAATTATAGTCCAACCTTTCGCGAGGGCTGCGGCTTTCTGTTCGTCGCTAATTGTCCACATCGCGTTTTTCTTTAATGTTGCAGATCTTACAAGGCTTGTGCTCGCATCATCATCGCCTTTTTCTATGGTCAGATCTGTCAAGTTATCAATTAAATATGCTATACTGTCAGCATCCAAAGCTGGAAGCCAAGACGAGAAATCCCAATTGCCATGATTCAATCGCTGGATCCTTACATCTGTCAGCTTATCGCAACCATTGAATGCATTTTTTATGTTAATTCCCTCTGGCTTGACATATCGCATATCAAGCACAGGACCTATCTTGACAAGGTTATTGCAAGATTCAAAAGCCTATGGCATAAATTCCACAATAAGCAAATTATCATCAGCAAACCTATCTGTGCCATATTGCGGTATCTCTGTGATCTTAAAGCAATAATCACAGAACCATCCGATGTTCGTACTCCTGTGTGCTCGCGTTTCATCATTTATATACGCAGCACTCCAATGAATACTCGGCAACTCCAAAAGGTTATTGCACCGTTCAAAAGCTGCTGATAAATCCTTCGCCCATGCTACCTTGTTCATATGGATATGGCGCACCTAACACATCCCTCCAAACATTCTATGCATAGAAGATACAGGGAACGTATTATTGAATGTCAACTCGTCAATATTGGTCCCACTCCAAGCATAACCGCCAGCCATGAATTCGATATCAAAATTGAAAGTCCAGTGACCTTTCATATCTGTATTATCCTTAAACCAAGCATCGTCTGGATTTGCATCTCCGGTAGTAAAAACTGCATAATTACTGAATACATTAGTCTTACAATACTCTTTGAGCTACTATACAAATGCATCATTCCACATTCTACCGGTAAACTGGACATATTCGACAGTCTCTACCTTACTCTCCGTATTGTAGGAATACTTAACCAATCCATCCATGTTATCCAAAACGGGCATATAGGATCCGTTGCATTTGTGGATGATACTCTTGACGCCAGTGGGCCAATCTCTAACTACAGTATCAACGATACCGTGATAGATAAGATTATCAATATCCTTGACTCTATGATATACAAGATTCTCACCGATGTATGCATTATAGCACTCGCTCTTCGTTTTGTCAATAGGCGGTGTGAATTGCTTAGTATGATAATCTAACCCGTCAACACTAACGAGCACATTTTGCATTTCAAATCTCACCTAGTCTATGGTTCTTATCTTTGGCTTTATAACAACTGCTATATGATTACTGCCTACTCTATGGATAGTGACCGTGCGCTTGTCCTGGCTTATATCTGCAATACTTCCATGGATCGTGTCAACAATAAACTCAGAATCATCAAAGCGACCATCTAAGAAATGTATAACGATAGGATGATCACCAAAGTCAAGGCACGCGTTATCTTTCTCGTCCTTAAAGTTGCTATCATTACCCCATAGTGTGATAGCTTCATCCCATGGCTCATTTTTCCATCCATTAGCCGCGAAGTTCTTGGTCATCCCTTTTGTTATATTCTTATTGCGCCCGTCTTGGATATAACCCCAATAATGTGCTCCATTATTGGCATCTTTAAGAGCACCACCAGTAACGCCTAAATCCCAAGGCCACCAGTAAATCCAACCGTTATTATAACAAGGAGCAAACCATAAACCACGAACGTAATATCCGCCAGCATCAGATGCGTATTTGTACCAGCTCCATAACGCATCACCCTCAGGTTTAGGTTCTGGATAAGAGAATCGCAAATGAACGACATCCTGGTTTCCTATTTTGAACCCACTCATTTGATAGCATATAAAACATTATCACTTTTTGGATCTAGTGCATCATACTCATCCTAGGTACATATATGCACTTTATCTCGGGCTGTCTAATCACAAAGATCATAAACCTAGCCCTTTATTGTTATTTTACTTATTTCCATAATGTAAAAAATTAATTCAGCAACAATTATAGTATTATTGTGTATCATTTTATAAATATAGTATTATTGTGTATCATTTTATAAATTTATATTAAAATATGGCAAACGAATATAGAGCGAAATCATTCGCAGATGCTTTCCGCCAAGCACGGAGAGATATCGGTAATGGGGGGCAAGCGGTTTGGATCCGCCCAAACGGCACACGCATGACATTCAACACAAACCTCAAAGAAGAGATACCTGTAAATCAAACCGTCTATTCTCCTCTTCTTTCTAGCGAAGATGAAAGATTGGCGGAAAGAAGGTACAAAGAAGCTTTGGAGTCATCAAGAAGAGCTTTGGCTTCAGAAATTGGTATTAATTTAGTACAAGGCAAAAAAGTACCAACAAAAATGATACCTCAGCTTGATGTACAAAACAAAGAGGTTGGAATATACCAAATTAATCCAAACGCAAGCTCCGAAGAATCAAAATGGATCAGAACACTTCCACAGATAGATGTGATTGCACAACGTACACATCACAAGATGAGAAAAAATTCCCAAACAGGAGAGCTTGAGTCTGCATAGGAGAATTTTTACCCAGTTAAACCTGATTATGAAATCGGAAAAGGAAATAGTGTTCATTATAATTTTAACACAGGTGAATATGAGATGATAGATAAAAACGGAGAAATTCTCGCAACATCACCAGATGGTTCTGTTCTATCTGATCCTTCACTCTGGACTCAATCTCATAATGGAAGAAATGGAGACATCGAATAGTCAAAATAGACATTCGAATAGCAGAAAGCCGCAGAATAGATGGCCAATATGAGAAGAGACGAAGAAAATCATACAATCAATAGTCCATTGCATATTCTTACAGATGAAAACGGGAATATAGTTGTAGATAAAAATGGCAAACCTGTGTATAACGGATAGCTTACTACAGACCAAGTAGTAGATGGAATGAATTATGGCAAACAAATTTTCGTAGATGCCGTTTAGAATTTTGGAGTCGATGGAGTCAATCACGCCATATTAGGCGGACTTAAAATGGCAACAGATGGAGATTATACATCAGACGATTATCTGAACGGATTCTTAGCATCCAAAGATCATGTAGGAGGAGCAGGAGACTTTTTCGAGGTAAAAGGACCAAAATCAAGATTCGCTTTGAATCTTATAAATCCAACATCATTATTCACACTCGGGGCTACAACAAAGTTCAAATTGCCAGAGATGACTGCCGTAACAACTAAAGGATAGCCAATTCGTCTCAGTGTTCCAAATGCGCCGACATCAATGTATAGAAGAGGAATGCAAGCAAACGAAGGGATGGGAACAATAACAAGAAATGTTGGACGAGGAGGACAAAAGTCTTGGGCCTAGCATGGAGGCAAACATGTTACTGGTACAGGTTCACATATCGAGGTAATACCAACATAGAGTACAGGATTAATGTACACTCCTGGCGAAATTAGTATGCGACCACTCACAACAATGACATATGATCTCTATCCAAAGAGGACATGGGAAACAAAACCAATCATACCAGCACTTAACGTGGAATATGAAGGTGGACCAGAATCAACAGGTTATCAGTATGAGAGAATGTTCGGCAATCCTAATGAAGTAAACTCTTCGGCAGCACCAGATGTAGCAATGCCAGGAAATGTTACTGTAAACGGATCAAATGACAAGATAAACAGAGGAAGATCAAACGGAAGAAGACTCCTCAAGAGAACAAAAGCAAGAAAGTCAAGATAGGAAACAGGAAATATCGATATAAGTAATTAATTATGTTATCAGTAGAAGAAAGATTGAGGCGAAAAGACGAACTCATCAAAAATGGCTATAAAGTAGAACGAAACGCTAGCTGGGGACCAAACCTCAATAAGATGTATATGTCTATGAAAGCCAAAACTCCAAAAAAGAAATCCTGGGCACAAAGCGTAAAAGATGAAGGACTAATCTCTGGAACGATGGATAAAATTGGAATAACAAATCCATACGTAAAGGTAGCAGCAGAATTTACTCCGTTAATACCAGGAATTGGAAACTATATCTCAGCAGCAAATGCAATTACTGATTTAGGACGCGGACATTTCAAAGATGCTGCGTGGAATGCATTGTATGCACTACCTGTAGCAGGAAATGTAATGAAAGGATTAGGAATGGGAGCAAAAGCTCTGAAAGGCTTGAACGCAGTTGGAAGAGTAGGCGGCATAGCACAATGGGGAGATGTAATCGGACAGACAGCAGCACCGACAATCAAAACAATAAAGGACGCATGGAACGACCCACAAACAGAAGAATATTATGGCTAATAAAGCATAGGCAACAAAAAAACTGCTTACATCAAAAGCCGGAAAGAAAGGAATCCAATGGACAGTTGGATAGGTGAAGAAAGGAATCACCTGGCTTGGAGGAGGACAAGGTAAAGTAAACCGGAAAGCAGGATAGTATGTCGAAAAACAAGCTGAATCACTAAAGAAAGCAAAATCAGCATAGAGTAAGGCAGCACGCAATCTGAATAAATCAATAGAAAGCGTGACTGGAACAAAATGGTCAAGCCGAAATGGATATCCTCAAATGATAGGAGAATTGGCAGAAATGAAAGCTGCAAGAGATTTGCTTGCTAGAAATACAGCAAGAGAAGCAAAAGCATTCAAGAAAATGTCCGGTCTTGCAAGACAGAAAGCAGAAGACGAAGTACTTAGATCTGGACTCACACGTGCAGGAATCGGAGGCGCAGCACTACTTGCCGGTATACCTGTATATAACGCCCTGACAGATGAACCAGAAATGCATGATGTTAGTAATCTGCAAGCAATTGAACCAGAAGTGATAGAACCCGAAACATTACCTGGATCAGGAGTAGAAAACCTCAGATATTACGCAAGAGATACAGACCCATACTGGAATAATGGGAACCCTATCATACAAAATTCAGATGGCACACTCTTCATAAATGGACAACAGTTCGACGATAGAGATAAAGCCGCAGCAGCTGCAGCAGGATTCGATAATGTGTTCGATTATAAAGCAGCAAGAGCAGGACTGAGCAGCAGAGAAGAAGTTACGGAATTACAACGACAACTAGGATTGAAACCCGATGGACTGTTTGGAATAAATACAGAAAAAGCATACTACGATTATATGAGATCAAATCCACAAGAAGTAGCAGATAGATATATATCTGACGGATGGATACAAGTGTAAAAATAAAAGGAGACCAGAAATGGCCTCCTTTTTTTATGCCCCACCTGGGGTTTATTTACGAAAAATATTTCCTCCCCTCTTCTAATATAAAACAAACGGCTGTAAAAATTCGACTTGACCAGACTATCCAATTCTAGCACTTCCAGGATAAATCCGCTTGTTCCAAACATCTACAAACGCAGCCTTCTACTAAGGACTAACAGCAGCCTTCCACATGTCATATAAATCCTTATTATGAACAGCCGTATTGTTTAACTCAGTGAAAGCATTTCTCGAAAATCTTAGTGCATTACCATCTCTAGAACCTTGTCTGACAATAGCAGCATAACTGTCAGGGCTTAAACCAGATTTGTGAAGACCCTTGTCCGCCGCATCTTCCAATAAGACTTTCACAGCACCACGACGAGAACCCTGGTTCTTCATGAAACTACCCAATGGAGCAGATGCAAAATCTCCGGATAAATAAGTACCAGGACGTACAATCTCACGAATAGTAGACCAAAAAGTACGCTTCGGAATGACATTTCCCAATCCATCTAAAACCTTACCAGTTTCCTGCTTATACTCAACACCAGGAGGAGTCAAAATGACATTCATCGTACCGTTCTCATATGGAGTAGCTGATAAAGTGCCCCAACCAGCCTTTCCACCATTAGATGGAGTAACACCATAACCAGGTAATACCTTACCACTAGAAGGAAAAAATACCTTCTTCCCATCCGGCATTGTTATCAAACCATCAAGAGTACGCTTCGGGCCAGATTGAATCATATGCCTAACACCAGGAATATCACCAGGCTTCGCAATATCACGCCAAACATAACGCTTGCCATCAAATAAAAACTTGTCTGCCTTAGACTAAGTAGAAATCCATTTCTCATAATCCTGCAAAGCAGCACGCTGAAATTTGTTCAAAGAACCATAAGCCTCCTTAGATAAACCCAAAAGCTCACGAAGAGAGCGAGAGACTATTTTTCGAATTCATTTTTTCGCAATTTTATTATTTATTTCGAACATGAGTGGAGACCATATGTGTCCACCCCCGGGGGTGTCCACAAAAAAAATAGTCTTTCAAGTCGTATGTAAGTTTCTGACGAAACGTGAACGTTCATGGTTTCGGTCGGTGCGACTTGAAGTTGGTTCAGCACCTAAAATAAGAAACTGACATTTTTAACTTTACGGCTCACTTTGCACTGCAAGGAGTGAGACCGACAACCATTGCAGGGAGTGGGTGAGAGACCCATATTTAGTTATGATTACTTTCGATATCCCCTTTGCTTGTTATGCAATCAACATCATCTTTGACGGTCATTGTACCGTTGAGGATAAAGACGGCAGTTGTTGCCGTCTCGTTGAAAAAACCGTCCGCATCCCAATAGATGCGGAACATAAGTTGATAAGAATTCTCTCTTCTCAAAAAGAAAAGAGAGAATTTATTGTTAGCCACTTAAAAATGGTGGCTAACAGGGTGCTTCGAGATATATCGAGGGTGAAATATGACGCCCTCGACCGCGCTAATATTAGGCGCGTCAAGAGCAGGAAAGAATTAGACACGCTTTTGGAAAAAGCATGTCCGATATTCAAGGAGATAGCAGGAAGAATTTTGCAGTAATCTCCTCAAATGCGCGAGTGACCACACAAGGTCGCTCGCGCTTTTTAATTTTTAAAACGTAAAAGTAGTCGTCAATATACGTCTGTATATGCTTGCGCATAGACGTCCACTATTTGGACTGACTGCGTACTATCCCACGAAACTTTGCTGATTGAGTGCAAGGTGGGCAGGGGATAGTTTTTGTTGTTCTTCTAAAAACAAGAAACATGGAAGAAAAAACAACACAGCGCCCAAGGCGCGTTATTGTCAGTGAGGGCAAACTCCTCATCATGACAGAGGTTCCCTTCAAGGAGGGTGAACCTCGTACAACAATGCGTTTCTTTAGCGCTTTTGATGGCAATGCTGCAAAATTTGCCATAATTGCGCTAAAGGCAAGAATAGAGAGGTGCCTTTCTTCTCTTACAAAAAATGTTGGAGAGGCAACAAGAGTGACCGATATGGTTGTAGAGTGGGAAGATGGATATTTCTCCATTCCTGCATATACAGCCATGGAGGAGGCGCTTGAGCGTGGAAATCTCCAAGAGATGACACGATATAGCGCCATTCAGACGCTTAAAGCAATAAGACGGACGCGTTTTAACGATGTCCGTTCGGAGCTGTTTCCCATTGATAGGGAAGAATTCGAGAATATCGCAGAATACATTTTCAACGTGTTCTGCGAGATAGCCCTTACTACTGACAAGTAGGGGCTATGCCCTTTGTGCAAGGAGTGGTAACATTACCTCTTCTTGCCAATGGGCTTTTTGTAAAATCCAAAACGTCAAAATAGTCATCTGTATAGTATATTTTTTAAACGTTAAAATAGTCCTAAAATCGTCTGTATTTTATTGACTTCGTCAATAAGCGTCCTGCCCTTTCGGGGTAGCCCTCAGGATTGCTTAATGTTGTACACCAATTAGGGGCTATTGGTAAAAATTTCTAACAATATGATACAAGGAGTTTTTGAAGGCGATGCCTTCGCAGCAGTGCTCAATGCCACATTTGCATTAAACGCAACACGGCTGCCTGTCAACAAGCCGTTTTTCGTGGTCGGTAGTTCTATCGTTTCCCTTAAAAATGATAAAGGGGAGATGATTATGAACAGAGACGGAAACCCCATGCCGTTCCCCGCACTCCTTATTCGCTTTGCGAAGAAAGGAGACAGCGCACCAACCAAATGCGCATCGAACAAGACACCCACCAACAAGCAACACTACCCCGCTGAGGTAGTTACCGCAACCATTCCAACAGAGGACGGAGTGGTCAGTGATACCTTGTTTCTGTCAACCATTACGCGCGACGTGCGCGACGCGGTGGACGAGTCGAACCAATTTGTGCGCATACAGCATACTGGCGTTGCTGCTGATGCGGCACGTGCAGCGCAGGCTGCTAACGACACGAACGAGAAGGCTCTTGTTCGCGTCTGCAAGGCTATTTATGCCATGCAAGACGAGGGCAAGTGTTGGGTGCTGAAACCCAACGATTGCGCCAAGTTAACACGAGATGGCAGACGATACCCTGCAATTTATGTCAACTTGGAGTCGGCAGCAATACCGACATAAGCCGTACCTTTTCTCTATACTCGCACCCCTTTGCTCCTATGTGGGCAAGGGGGTGCTTGCCTATCACATACAAACCACGCAAAACCAACATGTCTCCGACATGTAAACGTCAAAATAGTCAAGTGTATTCGGCTGTCTGTCCTTGACGGTATCTGGTGCTCCGTCGTTAAATGTATTAGCACCACAAAGACGGTATCTGGCGTTCCGTCTATAAATGTATTAACGCCAAAAATTAAAAGATTACGATCATGATTGATCCTGAGATCGAGCTCACACGAGCTCTTGAGAACCCCGATAACGTGAAGGGTTCTTCATTCACTGGCGCAATGCGCAGTGGAGAGATGTTAAATGTGCTGGATGGCGATGTTATTGTCATGCCTGCCTCTCTTGAAGAGTTGGATGGCAAGATCATCACGCACAAGAATTTGCGCAATGCGCAGAGCATCATGTGCCGTGCGTTCAACGGTGACGCAGAGAAGGTGGTTGAATTTTGGCCCAACTCACTTTGCCGTGTTGGCCAGGAGTATACTAAGGCTGACTTCGAGGGTGCTATTGCTCACCGCACTGGCAACACATTCCCCAACGAGGGAGATGTAGTGGATACAGTCAAGAACTGTCCCACTGTTGCTAAGGCTATGGAGCAGCTGTATGGTAAGGCCATCAAATTCACCAAGCTCAAGGACTACACAACAGTTCGTTTCGGTACCAACGACCTTCGTGATACCAACAGTTGGACTATCGAGTTTGTTCCTGTGCCTGGTGCGGCTCCTACTCGTCCCTCAAGTGGTAGCCGTTCACGCCGTTGAGAACTGTATTCGGGAGGCTATGCAGTGAGAACTGCATAGTCCTCTTTGATGGCACAAAAATCCCTGTCAGGCAGAATAGCTGTCCCGTGAATGTATACGGGTGGTTTCTACTTGACAGGGATTGTATTCTCAAATTTGTACGTCGCCATGGTTGAGTATCAGCACTTTAGTAACGGTGGAATAATCTATTGCACTGGTTCTGGTCTCGAATGTAATGATGCGGAGTTGGTACGTGTTGCCTTACGTCGTGAATATGACAGTACAGGTTTAGCGTACCAACTTCGTATTTTGGAAATTGCGTCCCAACTTGGGATACATTTATAGCCTGTGTTATGGAAAACGACATATTCGAGTTATGTCACAGGCACTTTTGTATCATATTGTCATGGTCCACACGGTCTGTGAAGATAGTGTGGTTTTAATTCCCTGAGTGGTATAACCAGGTTCGAATCCTGGCAGGGGAACGAATTATAAAAACAAAGGAGATGAAAAATTCGAAAATTCACGAGTGCAAGATTGTTGATGTTAATGATGTGTCTACACACAACTCTATTTTTAGAGAGTCTCGTATAGGAGGCATTTTCAACATCGTTAATTCGACAGTCTGCAATTGCATTATTAACGATTGTGTGATTAGAAATTGTACTGTGAAGGCTTCTGTTCTTCGTAATGCAATAATAAATGGCACAGAATGCTGTGTTAGCTTGAAATTAGGCCAAATGGCATGTGTGCCAAAAGCCTACAAGAACTATGCAGTAACGATAGACAACGACCGTATAAACATGCTCTTTATTTCCGACAAGAACGTGTGGGAATTTGATGTGTGTTCACCAGAAGAGCTGCTAATTGCGCTCAAATTCCATCGTGTATGATATGGTCCACTTCCGATGACTCCTCGAGTTGTGGAGTCATCACTACACTGTCAATGCTATCTGCTCAATATTGGGCAGAAGCAAAAACAGTGTATATAAACGCATAGAGAGGTTAAAAACAAACAAAAAAAACAAAGATGAACACAAACGAATTTCTGGACAAGGTGCTTCCAAGAACTACTATGTCCAAAGAGGAGATGGCAAAAGCTGTCTCTGATGCGAGCGAAGACTCGCTGTTTCGTGATGCCGAAAAGTGTTTTCGCTCTATGGGTGATAACTCAGGCGTTGCTGCTATGTTGAGCTCTGAAGAGGTGTCTGAAATTGCTTCACGCCTCTTCTAATCCTATAAGCCCTGCCGTGTATTACGGCGGGGCAACATTTAACATTAAGAAACATGAATAAAGTGAAAAAGGCCATCAGGAGCCTTAATCCTGTTGTACGCATGACAATAATCGCCGTGCTTGCCGCTGTTATATGTGTAGCTAGCGGTCTTTTCTTTGGTAGCGTGCTTGGAATCAACTCGGCATCTGCCTTGTTTGTATTAACTCTTGCCGCAACATTCTTTGTTGTTGGTGTTTATGTTCGCCTCATCGAAGATAGCGATAATGAGTAAGACATACCAGGCCCTGATCAAAATGATCATTGAGGGCAAGACTGGCGAGGAGTATAAAAAGCTCCTCGCTGGTTTAAACGAGAGCGAGAGAAAAGAGATAAAGGATTACGAGAAGAAGTTTAAGGAGACTAAGCTGGCACAGCGTGCTGCCGAAAACTTCTTTAATGTATTCGGAGTGTAAAAAAGATAGAGACATGAAACAGAAGATAATAACCTGGTGGCACCAGTGTGGTGCCTTCATCACTATCCTGCTTGCTTACGCCGTAGCAACAGGGTCTGCGATTTACGGTGTAGAGATAGCCAGAAAGTACAACGATATTTTCTGGCTGGTGTTCGCAATCATGGTTGGACTTTTGATTTCCCTGTTTATAGGGATTATATACCAAGAGTTCACCATTGAAGAACTTTTAAAGGAGGATGGCCATGACGAATAAGGAAATAGCCGACCGTATCAATTCGGCGATGCTCCCAGACGTGGAGTTGTCTCCGAGTTCTTTTATGGCTACACTCATTGAATGTGGCCTGAAATATAGCGGCATGACCGCTTACATTATCCGCCAGTGTTCAACTTGCTTTGAAGAAAGACAAGTCGGCAATAATAACAAGCGGATTCGTAGAATTCGACCAGTGACAGCTGAGGTCATCAAGAAGACCTACGAGCTGAAATCATGTCACCGTACAAAAGCGGTGAAACTTGAAGAAAAGGAACTCCTCGAAGATCAGCGAGCAATCGCTCGTTTGAAAAAGAGAGGATATCTCGTCTTTAAACAACTTTGATACTTTGTCATTTTTAGTTATATTTTGATGAAAGGATTTCCTACACGGTTCGTGAGAATAGTGTGGGTTTATTCTATGCTATACGGAGTAAGTGGTTCGAATCCACACATAGGAACAAGATTTGCAAGTATACGATTATTCATTATTTGATCTTTTTTTTATTGGAATGTTGTGGCATCACTCGTGAGAGCCGTGCCACATATGTGTTTTTCATGGTTGTATTGATACCGTCCGTGAGGATAGTATCAATTTTTTTTACCTTGCGCAGGGTTCGACTCCCTGCACAAGGACAAGATTTTGTTCTTGTTGATAAAGATTGTGAATGTATTGTCTCAACGCAGTCCGTGAGGATAGCGTTGATTAATTAGATGATTGATTGTTTGATTCATAATGGTATTATTCAACGCAGTCCGTGAGGATAGCGTTGATTTTCCATAATGGTTTTTTCGAGGTTCGATTCCTCGTAATGGAACACGTTTTTTACTTCTTTTTTAGACAGTTCCCAATGTGGTTCGCGAGAATAGCATTGGTTTTCCATAATGGTTTTTATAGGGTTCGATTCCCTACGATGGAGCAAGTGTTTTTTCATGTTTCTTCCCCTGCCTTGTTGCGTAATGCAACAGGTGGGGGTTTCTGCCAAGAAGAAAATGCGCCAAATACCTGATTTTTATTTCAAAAAAAAATATTATAATTGGGTCGTCCTTCGCGGCACTTTACCTAGATGATCTGCCTTGCACGGCACTTTACCTAGGTAAAGTTGCCAACTAGGGCAGTATATATATAAGAAGAGCATTTTTCCGTGGCAGCAAATAAAAATCAAACAATATGAAAGCACCAATAAACGCGCGATATCTCAGCGACTTTATGGACTTCCTTCCTGGATAGTGTATTTTAAATAAAGGCATAACAGGATGCGGAGGTACGACGTTAGAGATTACATCAAAACGAGATAGTATCATTTTGTGCCCAACTCGCAATCTCGTAATATCGAAAACTTCAGAGCTTGTATTTCCTGTAACAAGTGCAACAAGCACACAAGACATATAGGATTATCTCAATTCTGAAAAACAATACAGAAAGATTATAGCAACATACAACGCCTTGCCAAGAATTATGTAGCTAATAGATCCGAAGGATTGGTTTCTTTTGATTGATGAATATCATTTATTATTTAATGATTACGGATTTAGGTCTGATGCTATCATTCCAATACTTAATAGTTTCAGAGAGTTCAAAGATTGGTGTTTTATGACAGCAACACCATTATCTAAAGATTGCGAACTCAAAGAATTAGAAGGTATTGATAAGATAACTATCGAATGGGATAATGCTGTACCTGTAAATATGAAGATTTTGGATACGTGTTTCATATAGCGACAACTCACACATTTAATAGAAGAGTCGGATTGTAATTGGCATATATTCATTAATTCACTGACTACAATATAGCAGTTAATAAAAAATACAGGTATAGATGACTATCGTATCGTATGTTCTGAAAACAACAAGCGAAAACTCAAAAATATCATGCCTATCAACTCGCCGGTTTGCAAATATAACTTTTACACATCCTGCGCATTTGAAGGTACTGATATATACGACCCAATCGGGAAGTGCGTCATAGTGTCCGATACGAAAATATCGACAACCATATTGGATATTTCGACAAAAGTCAGATAGATCTGTGGAAGACTTCGAGACTCAAAATATAAAAATGAGTGTGTATTTATTGTTAACACACGACACCATAGATACGCAGGATTGTCTCAATGTGCTTTCGATAATCAAGTAAAAGATAACGAAAGGCGAGGTTTGGAGTTACAACGAGAAATAGAAAACTACTCACAAGACAGAATGCAAACAGCAGTGAAACTATATTCACAAGATACATATAGCGGTCTATATATCAACAAATTCAATGATTCGATATTTTACGATTAGAATTTGAAGAATATGGACACCTATAACTACAAGCTAGTTTCTGAGATTTATAACTCAGGTATTAGTGTGATGATGGAATGTGAGAAAAATTCTTGCGATTCAAATGTTTCAAATGTTGTGTCTACGTACAAAGGCTTGTATTTTGTATATAACAAACTGAGAGAATAGAGTAAAGACACATTCTCACTTGAGGAGTTATACGATATGTTTAAAGACGAATTCAAAAATGTCAAGATTAGTTGGCAAGGAGGAAAGACTATTAAAAAGTATTTCCCGGAATTCAATGTCTTCAGACAATCGGTGAATGGATACAGGCAAACAATGTATAAATTCAAACTTTAACTCATAAAGATAAAACAATAAAAAACAAAGATAAAATGGCTAAGATTATTAACACAAAAGTCAGCGAAAAGGCTGACTTCAAAATAGAGAATGGCGTGATACGCGACTCCTCTATTGGCGATTGGTCAAAGGTGCATATCCACGACATGAGCGAACTGAAAGATGTAAAGATCTGTGGAGATGTTGATATAAAGCACTCAACTATTGAGAGTTGCAAACTTATCAACTGCTCCGTGAAAAACTCAACAATTCGCAATGTCGATATCAATAAAGATTATTGTGTTGAGACTATCACAAACGGCGAGATCTTTGTTCCAGCTGGATTTTTCAACTGTGAAGTTATCATAAATGAAAAACTTGTGACTGCGAAGTTCCATATATATTCTGATGTGTGGGCTTTCAGCAAGCACAACTTCCTTGATTTCATCAAGGACTACTACAAACTACAAGGAGGTGCTCATTGAGCATCTTCTAAAAACAAAGAAGAGATGAAAGAGGGATATTTTATTTATAACCCATCCACGATTCTAAAAGGAACAATCGAAGAAAAGGTGTTCCGGATAGAAGGGAAAAACCCCAATGTTGATGTTCGTGGTTATATACTAGTCAATCCGCGATTTATTAGTAGCATGTATTATAGATATTATTATATAATGTCTGTAAAATGCAACTATAAAGGCGTCAGTTTTCGTAGATCATTTTGTAGACCTGTTGAGGAGGTCTATGATAATCTAGATGATTTGATGTCTGAAAATCTAGACAAGAAGTCAAACCTGAAATGTATAGATGAGTATTGGGTGAAGAAGGCGGTAAAAAAGGTCGATCTTCAGAAAGATGGTTTCACACTGAACCAAAACTTTGATATTGTGCCTGTCCATATGGATATGCCTATTATTAAATATGAACCTGTACATGTAGATCTCACAACGCCAAGAGACATTTGTAAAAATGTAATGACAGTTTACCGTGGCAACTACAAAGTTGAGGGATTGTATGTAACTGATGATTTCGAAGAGCAGGATAAATATAAACAGGCGGAATATAGAGACCAGAGTGTATTCTTCACATCTTCTGGTTTTATAGGCCAGGAAAAGGTGTTCTTTACAATTGAAGATGCTATAGAGGCAAAGAAAAAGCGTTTTAAGGTTAAGGATGTTTTAGAACTTTAAAAGATGGAAAAAATAATAAATACAAATATCGACTCTACGGCACGTTTTATAATTCGTGATAGTGTCATCAAAGACTCAAGAGTCAAAGATACTGCAACAGTCAATGTAAAGAAAGACTCGAATATTTCTTTGAGTATGTTTCATGGCGGCCTGAGTTATATTGATCATAGCAATCTCAATATGGTTAATGTAAAATGCGAACTCTTTGCTTGTCAAGACGCAAAGATTGAGACCTGTGGTTTTTCCGGAATCACAAAAATTGTTGACTGTGAGATTGCATATTGTACACTTGACGATGTCGATATTTTTGGCATGCATTGTCAATATACAGTAAAGCCTGGCAAAGACATCTATGTGCCCACCAAGTTTTCGGACTATGAGTTCAATCTCAAAAATGGAGACCTGGATATAATGTTCAGAAATCCAAGTAAAGTTTGGAGATTCAACAAGATGAGTCTTGCGGAGTTCTTGGAGAAGTACTGGAAAAAGTAGTAGGGGTAACCAGCAAATTTTGATAGGGGTATATGAAAAAAGTGGTAGGGGTTCATTCTACCACTTTTTGCTTTTATCACAATAACACATTCGCGAAGTCCTGGTTTTGCCGAATACCGTTCTCGTTATTGAGGTAATCTTTATTGATAGCCTTTCTGAGCAACGCATTCTCGCGAACTAGGGCTTCGTATTGTTCACGCATCTCACGGATAACGTCTTGATTTTGAGCCTTAATTTCCAAAAGCTGCTTCTTCAAATCTTCGATATCCTCCGTATTTTTCTCTATCTGCTCTTCATGCTTTTTGAGCAAGAATACGATAGCCTGACCGTAAGCTCTAATGTCATATACTTTTAAAGGTCTACGATCTCCTCCGTATTCAACATAATCTGGTACAGATTGATTGACACACGTGAGGTAGCCTTTATTACGTAATGATGTGTTGTAAGAAGCAATGCTACGTCTTGATAGTCCTATATGGTCTGCAAGCTCTTTGTCTGTCATAGATATCTTGCCTGTCTGTCCATCATCAAGACGCATGTATTGTTGTATCATTGCAAGATAACCCTTTTCCTCTATACTGAGGTTTGGATTGTCCAAAAAGTCATCACTAAATCCCTGAAATGTCTTGTACTCGTTAAAATGGTAAATGTTGCGATTATTGCGGCCTTTCGAGATTGCAATATATCCCGCCTTTTCCAAACGGTCCACAGCTTCAAGTATGTATTTGCGGCTTAGATGCAACTTCTCGGCGATAGTAGCAATTGATACAAACGTCTCGTGGGTTTCCCAGTTCTCATATCTCCTAAGTGTCAGATAGACCACCGCATCCTTTGGTTTTATGATATTCGTAAGCATACTTGTTGGTAACTAAACATGTTTTAAATTCTCATCCATAATAATACAATTTTTATTAATAATGTCAGAATCTTTGACAATATTAGTATTTTTTGTTTTATTAATGAATGCAAGAATTTATAGGTGGTGTGCAAAAATAGAAACGCCGGTGTGCAAAAATGTGCAGGGGGGTGTGCAAAAATAGAAACGCCGGTGTGCAAAAATGTTACCCTAACGTATAAGAATTCCATATTAACGTATATTTAATCTCGCGCACCCTCTCTACGATCGGAGCGCGTCGCCGGCGTGGCGGCTCACGCGTTAGCGTGAGTGGGCAGGCTCGGGACGACGGCACGCGCGGAGTAAATCAAAAACGCAATAAAATGAAAAAAATAATAAGAACAAAAATCCCTAAGGATGTTGAAGTATTCAATCTTGAGAGCGGAGTAATCCGCAACTCAACAGTAGATAAAGAATCTAGAATCCTTATCTGGGGAGATAAAACAGAAGTAGATAACACATCACTCAAAGGAGATATATGTATCCTTGGAGATAGTGTTGTAAAAGATTGTAAAATATCTACAGATGGTGGCAGTATTTACGAATCAGTAATTACCAATTGCGATATTTCGGAAGAATTAGATTTTGATGGTTGTGTAGTAAAGGATTCAATACTTCGCAATATAAAAATAATTCATAATTATTGTTGGCTAAATGTAGAAAAAGGCAAAGATGTCATAATCCCAAAAGATTTTGAAAATGCAGATATCAGAATCAAAGATGGATTTGTGGAGATGTTTTTCTCAAAGTCCAATAATGTTTGGAGTTTTAAAAAAGTAAAATTGAGTGATTTTTTGAGAGATTATTATAAGTTGTAATAAAATAGTATAATTGCAACAATGAACCTGTAGCTCAGCTGGTAGAGCATCGGACTTTTAATCCGAGGGTCATGGGTTCGAGTCCCACCAGGTTCACAAATTTCTTTGTTTTCCCCTTAGCTCTTAGGAGCGGGGGTTTTTAGTCGAGATGGTGTAATTGGTAGCCACAAATGGTTTAAGCCCATTTGCTGTAAAGCGTGCGGGTTCGAGTCCCGCTCTCGACACAATTATTGCGGTTAACGACCGAACGTAACTTCCACACAAGCCTCTTGCATTAATAAAAGATGTAAAGCTCAACAGGTGTGCTGAATCCGAAAGAAATCCGACGAAAAATTACGTAATAAGTAATCGGAGAGTAAATAGAGGAGTGAGTCTAATGTTGCAAAACTTAGATTTATCGTATAATGTCAGCATTTTTCGATAACTTTATTGGAGAATCTTAAAAGTTATCATTTTTAGATAGACAGGATTGACAACGACTCTAAGGTAGATAGCCATGTCTTGAAATCGTATAAAGGCTTGCTCTATGGTGTAATTGGCAACACGACAGATTTTGGTTCTGTAATTGGAGAATCGTACTCTTCTAGGGCAACACTATATATAATGTACACGCGTACATTATTATATATACTTGATTATATATACTTGCAATTTATAAAAAAAAATAGTATAATTGCAAGAATGTGTGGAGAGTCTCTCTACTCTTCACTTCTCACCTCCTTTTTAAGTGTAATAGTCAGCTATTACACCCATCTCGGCCCCCAAAAATCGGAGCGAAAATTCTGCAATTTTTTTCGTTTGCAAAAATGCATCTAGTCCTTGAATTTTGTGTTAGATATTCCTTTGTCATACTTTGTATGACAAGAATATCTAAAAAAGGCTAATTGTATCATTATCTATACTGTTTGAAGATTTAAAAATTTTAAGATATGAAAACAAAGATAACCATCACTTTGGATCAGGCTAGATCTTGGTTTAGGAGTGGGAATGAGGAGCTCAGGGAACTTGCTCTTCAGGCATTTGATAAAGAAGCGCTAGTGGGTATTTTTAGGGACATCACAACTTTCGAAAAGGCTCGGGCTCCATCATGGTGCTATAGTTTCTGATATTGCCACTGTAAGTGTGGCTGCTATGTTAAAATTGAACATTATCAGACGCGCTTTGAATTTAGGCTACGATATGCATTTTGTAAAAAATCCAAAGAATTCCTTTCTTTATTATCCTTATAACCCTTTGGCAACAATACCTGAAGGTTGTAATTACTATAAAGAACAAATCAACTCTGGTATTTTTCAAATAATAGGTAAGGTTAAGATTGAAGTCGTTAAATATAACGTCCTTGGTGGCGGTATTACCTATGATGTCAATAGTGGCTTAGGTGGTTTTAACTATCAGACTGGCATTTGCAGATGTAGGAGTGAAGTCAGCTTGTTTGGTTGTGCAACAAAAAAGATTGCTGAGCACTTTGTGAAATATTTCGGAATGTTAATCACTGAAGCAAAATATGCTGATAAGGATTTCGAGATTATAGAATCTAAATATATTATCTAAGATGAAATTTTTAATATCAATTATTGTAGGTGCTTTTGTTATAGCAGCCTCAGGCAGTCCATTTTGGGGGGTTGTAGCATTCTTTGTCTTTTGGGTAATATCCGATAATGACTAGATTGCTATTTTTCCTTGTAGTTTTTTATTTTAATATTTATATATTTACTTTTTTCGTGATATGTTGGCTATTAGTTAAAATAGATTAAAAAAAAACAAAGATGAAGATTTTAGAAGATTCTATCACTGTGGATGGTCATATTCTTCACAGAATAGAAGCCATGTGTTTTGGTAATTTTATTATCAAACCAGGTACCAAGTGTGGTTGGATTGAGAGTGAAAGCAACCTGGGTGAAACTGCCTGGGTTGCTGACAATGCTATGGTCTACGATGACGCTGTTGTTAGTGACCATGCTGTTATCTACGGCAATGCTATTGTCAAGAACTGCGCAAAGGTGTATGGTTATGCGAAAATAGGCCATCGTTCGTGACCATGCTAAAATTTTCGGGAATGCGAGAGTTATAGGTGAAGCTATCGTTAGTGATGAAGCTGTTGTCTTTAACTCTGCCACTATTATGGAATCTGCTATTGTTAGTGATAAGGCAAGGGTGCTGTTGTTACTGATGAAGCCACCATTTGTGGTGAGGTTGTTATTGGTGGAAATGCCAACATTAGCGACAGTGCCACTGTTTACGGTAAGGTTATGGATTATGCCATGGTAATGATCGTGTTAACAAGAATGCGAGGATTAGCAATCATGCCATAATCTATAACAATGCTTGTATAAATGGTAAAGTAGGCGACAGTGCTGTTTGTTGTTTACGGATCCGTGAAAGGCAGCTGTACTCTTGGCTCCGATGTCATTATTGGCGAAGACGTGGATTTTGACTGCAGTGTCAGCATCTCTGAAAAACTAGCACTGGAAAGCAACGATGATTTTGTATATGTTCGTTGTGGTTCTGGCAAGTTCTTGTATGTCAAATCAAAAGACCGGTTTTTCGGGGAATTCCCAAATAGGGATGAATCTGAGAGAATTAAAAAGATAATAAAAACGATATGAAGGCTTTAAGAAATTCAGGTTATAGATACCTGAAGTATAGAATCTATGGTAAGCCATTGGGTTATGGTATATTGGGCGCTTACGTGTCCGATAATGCCATAACCCTTTCGCTTATTATAAAGTAACAGGGAATCTGGAAGAGTGCAGAACGCGAGTTTCACGATTATCAATCTTGTGTTGATGCCATCAAGGATTACGAGGCTGAGATTTTTGATAAGTCTCCTATCGCTTTCCAGATGAACAAAGACGTGAGATATGATTTCGAGGAAAATCCAAATGTTAATTGTGAGATATGAAAAGATTCATTATAAAAAACGCAGACGGGACTCAGCAGTACGTGATGCCTGCTGTACATGATACAAGGAAGAAAGCTGAGGAAACTTTGATGGGTTACATCCATAGCCGCAACAAATTTACTGAGGAATACTTGTCTTTGTTTGACTTCATTATTGAAGTAGAAAAATGTGATGAACCAAGTAAAATCATTCCAGACTTTGAACAAGCAAAACAGGTCATAGGCTCTGCCGAATTTGTTCTTGCAAAAGAGTCTTTTTGTTTTCGCGATGTTGAGATTAATTACAAACACCTGGCGTCTTTGATTGCCATAAACCAATTATTTAACATTGCTGAAGCATGGAATAAGTTGGATGAGTTCGTGCCTAATCTCTCGAATAGTTCTCAAAAGAAATGGTTTCCATGGTTTAAATATAGCAAGAATACCGAAAGATTTGTGTATGCTGGCGTAAGTTGTTCGCCAGTAAGTATTACTGCAGATTTTGGTATTCATGTCTGTTTCAAATCACGTGAACGCGCACAACAATTTGGAATGCAATTTGTTGATTTATTCGACAAAGCGTTCCAGTAACAAGAATAAGTTATGAAAAAGTTTTTTATCGTATATAAAGACGGCAGTATGCAGACTCTGATGCCTGCTATACACGATACGCGCAAGAAAGCCGAGGAAACCTTGATAGATTATGTTCATCATCACAACAAGAGATCAGATTGTTTTCTGTCTGTGTTTGATTTCGCTATTGAAGAAAAGGATAGTGAAGTCTCAAGTTTTGAAGAAGCAAAGCAGATTGTGGGCTCCGCAAATTTTGTTCTTGCAAGGGAGTCGCTCCGTTTTTCGGATATCGAACTCAATATGGGTCATATTGGAGCATTGATTGCCCTAAACGAGCTATTCACTATTGCGCAGGCATGGAATAAAGAGGATAATTTTGTTCCCGATTTTGCAAATTACGAACAAGCCAAATGGTATCCATTCTTTAAGTATCGCAATGGTGGTATACGGTTTGATTGCGCGTTTGTAGTTTATGCAACTGGTAGCGTGAGTGCATGTTTTGGTTTCCGGCTCTGTTTTAAGACCCGGGAACGTGCGGAAGACAATTTGTTGATCTTTACAATCAAGTATTTTTGTTATGAGATACAAAATAACTGATGAGACCCTCAAGATGGGAGATCTCACACTGCATAGGATCGAAGCCACCGAAGGCTTCAGTGTTGGCGATCATTTCGTCATACCTGGAGACAAAGGTGGCTGGATTGAGAAGGAGTCAAACCTTCAAGAGAACGCATGGGTAGATGGTGATGGTATGGTCTATGGTAATGCTGTCGTTACTGGTAATGCTAGGATATTTGAAAATGGCACTATTCGTGACAATGCTAAAGTCTATGGCAATGCTATTGTCAGGGGTTGTTCTAAGGTTATGGATAATGCCTGCATATGTCAGAATGCCCAGGTTTCTGGCTATACTATCATAAGAAATGACGCTATAATATCTGGCAATGCCAAGGTCATAAATTGCGCTGAAGTTTCTAACAGTGCGCGTGTGTGTGGTCATGCTCTCGTCAGTTCAAACGCCAAAGTCAGTGATAATGCCATTGTATGTAGTAATGCCATGGTTCGTGGTCATGCAAAGATTAGAGGATATGCTGAAGTAAGTGGTGATGCTCTTGTTAGCTATGCAATAATCAGTGATCACGCTATCGTTACTGATTCTGCTAAGATCGGACAGAATTGCACCATTATGGACTATGCTTTCATTGGTGGCTCTGCGAGGTTGGAAGAGGTAACTGTCAAAGGATTCGTAAAGTTTGACCTGCCTGTCACTATTAATAGGCATGTAACCTTGTTTGATTCTAATGATTTCGTAAGTTTTACATCGCATGGTGAAACTTGTGTTTACATTAAATCAACCAAGGAGTGGTTTCCTGCTCCACCTTCGATTATTAAAAATTTAACAGCGTTATGATATACAAGTTTACAGGTGAAACAAAAAGAGTAGATGGCCACGTCCTTCATAGGATAGTGGCCACTTGTGATTTTAGGGCTGCTAATCTTGACATCTTAAATGGGCATGTAGGTGGCTGGATCGAAAAGAGGGATAACCTCCAAGGTGAAGCTTGGGTAGATGATGACGCTATGATTTATGATGATGCCGTAGTCACTGGGAATGCATTTGTATGTCATAATGCAAAAGTATACAACCGCGCGACTGTTGACGGCAATGCTTACATTGGTGGCCATGCTCTTGTTTGTGGTTCTTCTGTCGTCTCATGTGATGCAGTAGTTCTTCATGATGCTCAAATTATCAGCGCTTGCTTAAATGATCATGCGCATGTTACACACAAAGCTATCGTGTCAAATGGTGCTGAATTGTATGGAAACGCAACTGTATGTGATAATGCAAGAGTTCATGGCGCTAATCTATTTGATCATGTTATTATACAAGACAACGCTGAGATTGGCCCAGGTTCTGAAATATTCGGTGATATCACACTCGGTAGTGATGTTAAGATAACCGGCTATATAGGACGCGATGCTGTTATAAAGACAAAAGTATGATGTGTGTAGTCATTACTATTGTAGCGCTCACGTTTTTTGGGTGTTATCTAGTTATTCGTATTGATAATAAGCTTAGAAAATAGAAAACATGCTAGTTTCATTTGTTATAGCAATTGTTTTGCTGGAGTTCTACCTATTGATTAATATGGAGGACGAACTGAGAAAATGAGAAAGTTAAAGATCGGGAACATGCGTTCCTTTGCTCGTGATGACTGGTGGCTTCATGAGTCTAACAAATACAAACCGGTTTCTGCGGAGGAAGAGGCAAGCCTCAGTAGGGATAAGTTGATAGAGCACAACCTCCGCTTCGCTATTAGCGTTGCCAAGCAGTATGCCTATACAAACATCCCTATTGAGGACCTCATCCAATACGCGAATATCGGGCTTGTAAAAGCTGCTGATCTATGGGATCCCACGCGTGGATTCAAGTTCATCAGCTATGCTGTCTGGTGGATCAGGCAAACTATCATGGCGAATGTCAAAAATTCTATTGTTAGTATGCCTGTTAACCAGTGGCGAGCTCTTAATGTAGAACATAGAGAGCTCGAAAAGAAAAGTCAGAAGGATGAATTCCTTTATGACTCTTGTGTCCCAAGAAAGGTTGGCTTTGAGGATTGGATGGTTGGTTCCTATGAAGAAGAAAAAGGGACTATGTACACCTTCGAGCAGTTGATTTCCAAGCTTACAAAAAGAGAGCAGGATATCATCAGGAAAAGGTATGTAGACAACCGTACCCAATGCGACATTGCCGAGAGTATGGGATGCACACGTGAGAATGTGAGAAGTATTGAGTCAAAAGCTTTAAGAAAGCTTAGGCGAATGTTAAAACATCGAGATTTGTAAAAAATCGGCAAACTGCCGTTTTCATATTTTCATTCATTTCATTTCATTCATTTATTCATTAATTTCAAAAACATTACTAAAATGAAAGTAAGAGATTTGAAGAGCCTGTTGGCAGGCGTAGACGAGAACCTTGAGGTTGGTATCAGCTACTGGGACTTTACCCTTTTCTTGAAGGGCGCCGGAGTCAAGAATGACATGTTCCATCTTGAGTTTGGAGATACAAGACCAGAGGCTCTTGAGTATGCACCAACTCCTGGATCTGAAGTTTCGACCGCTACAACAACGACCAACATCAACAGACACGAGACAGAGGATGATGCGCCCGTTCCAGAGGATGAAGAACAGCCTATCCCTGATTCTGCAGAGTACACCATCGGTGCTTTGACTACTGTATCAGATCCCAACGGCAATGAGATCAAGTGCTGGCCTATCAGCAACTCCGCCGGCCTGGTTGGCTACCTTCGCAAGAAGGATCTGCTCCAGGAGCGTACAGCTAGTGAGGCAGCATCTCGTAATACAGCATTCAGATACTGGAAGCTGGTGAGCAATCACGAGATTGCTTTGCTCAGAACTATCAGGAAGTTTATCGCTGATGAGCTCAGTGTGAACGCCAGTCTGTGGACTACTGAAGGTACACTGTTCGGTGAGGCCGAAACAAACGTCGCACCTTTGGTTTATTTTCCTGAGGTATAACTAAGGATGCCCTCCTTCGGGAGGGCTCCTTTTTTTAAAAAAAAGAAAGATGATTCACACTGTAGAAATCAAACGTGGCGATGATGTCCTTGACACAATCCACGTATTAGACACTCCTATAGCGAATGTTATAATCTGCCAGGAAGCGAGCCATTTTTTCGCAGGGTTTACAGCTCTACCTTGGGAGGAATACATCGAAAAAATCGACGGTATCATCGTAACAGTAGATGGCGAGTTTTTCGGAGACTCTGGGCCTTTCTTTGTTACGAAAGAACAATATGAAGATTTCAAAAAGAAAATAAGATGATCACAGTTTTAAGTTTCCGAAAAAGTGATGGTCGCACTGAGACTATCAGCATCCAGTCTAACGGGATCAACCTGGCAACTATGATTCAGGATGCCGTGACAAGACTGGTAGACTTCAAGACGTTAAACAAGAAGTCAGAAGTGAAAGCAGGAGACCATGGGCACTTGACCTATGAGTCTGAGGAGTTTATTGTAAATGCCACGTACTGATGTATTACATACTAGCAACAGGCAATGACAATAAAGTCTACGAGGATCCACACGCAGTTAATGCTATGTATAACAGGGCAGAATCCGCCACATTGTACAAAGTAAGCGATCAGGGAGATATGGAAGTTATCAAAAGTAAATAACCACAAAAATCAAAAAACGATGTTAAAAGGTTTAGAACGTATGAAGTTGAGGTGCAACGGGTTGCGCTTCACCGTAAAGGAAGAGGCCAAGATCGTGGTTTGCTCTGGTGATTTTGTTTGCCGGCAGACTGGCAAGAACTACCACGTCCACGCAGTGGCAAAAACAGATGATGTTGATGCTTTTGACGAGGCAATAGGTAAGCGCCTGGCTCGTGCTCGTTGTGAGCATAAGGCATATATGCGGTTCAGGAATGATATCCGCAATATGCAGAGAGAAGCCAAGCGGCATTTGGAGATTATCACAAACACGTTGGACATGGTATGCCTACATCGGCTGCCAGTTCAAAGGGGATATATCAAGTCTTTGACTAGAAAATGATCTATTTGATTGGCTTGTTGCTGTTGATTATAACAATAGCAATAGATCCAAATGATGAGGTATGAACAAAGGCGAGATTTATCAGAATGGCTTCTACCTGATGGTGGGGGCCATTCTCGGTATTATTGGGGCCTGTACCTTTAACTCTGTGACTACACAGCAAGAGGTCCTAATAAAAACCGAGGTAAAAAGGGACACGATCGTTGCCATGAGACCAGAGCTTAACGAGCAGAACCTGAAGGAAAAGCTCGCGAGATTGCCACACCATGACGTTGTGTTTAAACAGGCAAAGCTTGAGTCGAGACTTGGCAAGTCAAAAGTATACAAGAGAACAAACAACTTATTTGGCTTGAGAAAGAACGGAGCCTATCGATCTTATGATCACTGGACGGAATGCGTGGATGATTACGAACGCCTCATCTCGTCCAGATACAAAGGCGGGTGTTATTACACCTTTCTCGAGAGAATAGGCTATGCAGAAGATCCAAATTACATTTCTAAATTAAAAATGATATGAAATATAAGAAGCTTGTTGAAAAACTGAAAATGGCTCAAAATTGCCCGAATTAGAAAAGGCTGCTCTCACTCGTCCGGGATCAGTCAAGCAGCGAACGATATGATAACGTACCTGTTATTATCTAATGATAGCAAGAGTTGCTACGCTTTAGATATAACATGGGAAAATGGGAAGACTTGTTGCCGGATGAATGTCGACACCATCGCAACAGATATGACGATAAATGAGGTGAGAGCTAACAACTCAATGATGCGAGAGTGCGTTGAGGGTATGCTTTGTCCTATTTCCATTATAGAAACCACAATCTATTTTGGAGGTCATGCTTATTTCATCCAGGACGGCACCATCTACCAGAACGATAAACAATTTGTGGGTCCTTGGTTCAAGTTGGGTGATATGCTGAATAATTGGATGGAAAAGCGACCGTTCACTATAACCCCAAACGGCAACATGTTTCAACTTGTAGTTGGTGACACTTCAGAAGTCAAGGCGGAGAAGAGGGTATGCATAAACGGATCGTTTTATGAAACCATCGACTTTGACCTTGCCAAGTCTCTCCCATGTTATACTAAGTTTATGACATTCCCAATTCCTGAAAATGACGGTCGGTTTATTCCATATTGTCACAATAGGGTTGAACTCTTGCGTGTATTGCACAACATCAATAACTATGAAGACGTAGACATGCGAGACTATAAATTCGAGAATGGCAAATGGGAGATAACAGAACGCGTGCTTTCGCGACTGTATGAAAGAGTCATCGGTTCTTCGGAAGTGTCAAATGTTGAAGACATTAAAAAAGTCATAAGATTTTTAGATAATGTTTAAGCTGTATCTATTATCTCAGGATAATACCGAGATGTACAAGGCATACGTAACCTTCAATAATGACAGAACTAATGTCGACATTTATAGGTGTCAGAATGTGTTAAGCTTCACTGAAGTTTTACAACGCAATAGCGAAGTCAAATGTCTTGAAAGGATACTGTGCCCTATTTACTTCTACGTTAGTCATTGGGCTTTTGGGGGCTATAATTATGAAATTTCACATGGTAATACTTATAAAAGTAGAATCACTGGACCTCCCTGTTGGACGGCTGCACAGAACATAGCGACAGAAGCTTCTAAGTTTCTCGCCTCTCTCCCGATTCGCATAACAGCGCAGAAAGCAGACTGGCCAGATGAACGCACTTTCTACTGCTTGAATATGATAGAGGCAGACGGGCGCGCAATAACTAGGACGTCATTTCCTGTTAAGTTAGCGAATGGTTATCTCACTCTGGATTTTAAAATTCCAGGAGGATACGATGACCTTATCGAGCTCTTCGATCTTGAACCTATGGATGACGGAATCATTCCGGCATGCAAAGGTGAGGATAAGCTCCATGCCCTGCTCAAAATATTAAACTCAAGAACTGAGCAAGACATCAAACGTTACCGTGAAGTGCTGACTAAACAGTTGAAGAATGGCAAGTGGATCATTATCTCGCCAAATCCGCGTGATCTGATCGCTAACGATATCTATAAACTGTATAGTGAGATTGTCGGCTATCCTGTGAAGAGGGGAATATCTCCTGAAGTAAACACCAAAGAAGATTTGGATAAAATTATCACATATTTGAAAAATGCCAAAATATTATCCCGGTAAATATTCGACCGACTTATCTAACCATATCATAGACTATCTAGGGTATCAGGCAGATAAGGAACTCGAGTACGCCAAACCTGAACAGTTGGAGGTTGTCAAAAAGACAGCCGACATACTTAAAGAGATCGCGCTCCAGTGTCGAGACATCAACCCTATCGTCTTTGCAATAGCGAGGATGAAAAGGAAGGATAAGATCCTAAGGATCGACAAGGAGACAGGAGAGAAAAAGTACATCAAAGTCTGGAAGAAGGAGATTTTCCCACCCGGAAACTCCGGACGTCTTACTCTTCTTGATAAGGGCAGAATTGCCTGGACAAAAGATGAGATTATCCAAGAAAATAATCATGAATACCTTTACAAGCCGTGAAGTACTACACAGGAGATAGAGTCTCGCAAACCTGGTTTGAGTGGTGTGTCCGTAGTTTGAGATTCGGGTCTTGTAAACCTGAGTCTTGCCCAAACTGCAAGACATATCACGCAGCCAATGAGAAAGTCAAAAAATTGTTAAAAAGTTATATCAAAAGACAGTATGCAGGAAATGATTGTTTTGAACGAGAAGATGTTGAAAGATGAAGCCGAAGAGCTTAACAGATACATTTCTCGTTTTGGCACGTTCTGAGCGAGTTAAATTCTTCTGGTGAACAATTACATCAGAAAGACAAGATCGTCGCTCTACGAGCCAGCAAATGGCAAAAATCAGGTGCTGAGAGATGAAAAACGTATATGAGATTAAAGGTAAGGGGTTTATTATTGGTGATTACCCTGCCTGTAACAGTGACAAATGGCTGATGATTGACGCCACAGCTTTCAATGATACCAACGTCAAAAAGGCGTTGGTATATGGAGAGGTTGTCGTGTATCTTGGTAGTGTTAAAGAGGTAATCGGAAGACACAAACGGCAGATGCACGAGATAAGGCGATACACAAAGGCCATATTGAGAAGATCATAGACTAACGAGATCATATTTTGTTAATATGAAATTCTTAGGATATGACGGACAACTACCCTATGGGTACTGCAGACGACCCCAAGGCTCCATGGAACCAGAAAGAGGAACCTTTTAAAAGTGTAGATGTGGCAGTGGTTGCTGTAATGACCAAATACTGCACACTATGGAACAGAGGCGAGAGTCTGGAAGAAAGCTATTCAAATTCCGAGTATTCGATACAGGATATGTTGGATATGCTCAAAATCTACGTTGAAAAAGACGTGGATAATAAAAACAGAAGTGCTATCCTTTCATCTATCGATGGATGGTATACGGAAACAGTAACGATAGAATAAAAAAAACAAGAAATGGAAAGATTCAATGGAAAGCTTGTGAGACTTTATGAAGTCCACGGGGAATTCGCAGAGCTTCTATGTTATATGCGCGTAAAGCGTGCGTTTAATAAAGAAGACAAGTCCGATGATGTCGTCCTCGATGGAATCATTGTCTCATTCGAGCTTAACAAAAACACCGGACGATTGGTTCTCGACACAAAGAAAGCGTCGACATGTAAGACCTTCGCTGAGTATGAAGAGCTGCAAGTGATCAGTGAGTCAGAACTTGCTGGTATAGCTCAGGCTTGCTTTGATGTTGCACTGTATAAAGCTGGTGTCATATCATGAGCAGTTATTTCACGATCTCCCTCAGGCCAAAAAGGTCTGAGGGGGACCTGTCGCTTGTTTCTTATTCAAGAGTGTCGGAAGTCTATGATGAACTTTACGAGGGAACCACAGACAGCCAGGGCGAATTGACTAAGGAAAAGATCGATGGGATTGTTAGCAATCTGGAGGCTAAGATATCCAGAGATAAAGATCAACTGCATAAGTATCACGAACTAGCAAAAAGCAACACAGAATATGCCGAGGATTATATTTCTTTTGGCGAGTATGTCGATAATGAAATCGAGACACTCAACAAAATTAAGACAATCCAGGACATAGTGCATGATACCTATGATGGTTATAATAGTTTCGAATCTGTTAATTGGAAAATAGAATGAAAGCAAAATATAAGTATGGAGACATTGTCTCCTTTAAAGTTGATAATGAAAAGATGCAGGGCATCGTGTACATAGTGGACCACAATGGCACATTTGAACAAAACACCTATCCATCTTATGACATTATGGTGAACCACATGTTGTACAAGCACATCACGGAACCGTGTGTGTCTCTTGTTCTTGCTTCACCGTTTCATAATTCCAGGTATGTATTCGATGAGGATTTCGCTAATCGTCTCCTTTGTCTGGCTGAGAATGCTAAGGATAACGCAGTCTCAGGATTTGCTAACGAGATGATAGAAAAGGCAAAAATCTTGATTGAATACCAAAAACTCGCAAAGTATGGTGACCTGTAATTTTTACATCCCACTATCTGATACGAATAAATACCTCAAAATTGACTATCTCAATGCTCGTTATAGCGTAATAGCCAACGATCTTAATTTTGATCTTTTTAGTGATATAAACAAGGGAAATTTTGCAGCTTATTAACACGATTATGGCATAGCTCCTATTATCTCCATAAATAAAAACGGAGATGTTAATATAGGCAACGAGATATTCAATAGCATCTGGCATAATGTGCCTGGCTCTGCCCGTGATCTTTTTGGTTGGGAATGGACAGATGAAAGGTTCGGTGAGTATATAGTGGAGAGAATACGCCAGCTGGTTTTTGTACCAGCTGGTTCTCGTGATGATTTCAGACTTTGGATTGGTGATAACAGTGGACGTGTGTGCATTACTCATTTCATGGATAAGGTAACACTGATACCTATGGATGATGTTTTTCCTTCTTGCATATGGAATCATTATCATATAGCACGGCAGAAGATATCGCAGCTTATTGGTCACAAATTCAATAGCTATGCATTTCCACTTTGTCCTAATGAAGAGACAATCTACAAGATCATTGACTACATAAACGAGAACTATAAGTCAGGGGCTACAACCTCTGCATCTATTGATACAGTCACGATTGGCCGCAAACAGTACGAGATAAAGCAAACAAAAAAAGGTATGTATTACCTGGCAGATTTCCCTGCTGAGCATCGTGTTCTTCTCAAGTCCTATATCATCGCCCTTTTTCCTGGAAAAAGATTCGTGGGAATATTCCCAGAGTTTGAGACAAAAACAGAATTGTTAAAATTTGTTAGCAGAATAAAAGATGATAGAAGATTTTCTGAAAAAAAAGATAGGTGATATAACCGGCTTTGAAATATTCTTCAGATTTGGAGCTGGAGCTTGGTTTCGATTTAATCTTGTAACTGGGGAACATGAACTAGTCAATCGCGCTGATCATTGGGAAGAGGCAAATGATTTTGCTATGCGATATTACAAATATCGGTTCCTAATAGATCCGCCTATCCGCATCATTGGTGACAACAAGATACTGATGCCAAATTTCGAATACGACACAGTAAGGAAAAAGTACAAGATAACACTGTACGATTGTGAAGAGCAAGATTTTACAGTCTATGATTTATTTAAGCATCTACGTCGTCGTATAATGCGTCGTGTCTTTGTTCCTGTTCAATATTGCCAGTTTATCATGAACTTTGGAAATCATCATGTGATAGCTGAGATCACGGAAACTCCACGATGGTTTCAAATAGTATGTGATAACGATATGATACCTAATATGCTGGAATATTACAGGATAAGAGAAACACCGCCTAATGTTCAAATCGTGGATGGTTCAATGATTATAGGCGAGGCTCTTGAGGATATCCTGGAATTTATTAACCAGGTAAACGCTAATCGTTATAACATCGTAGATGTTGACATACCAAATAATGGTTTGACTTTCTCAATCGAAGATGATAACATTATCATCAACGGAGAGAAGTTTGAGATCAGAAAAGGCAGGATGTCAAAGTTCTATGTGCGTGGATTTGATGAAAACACCAGTCATAAGATTGCGGAGTTTTTCAAGCAACAGTATCCAGACAAACGCACGACGGGAGTATTCCCAGAGTTTAAAACGAGAGAGGATTTAATAGATTTTATTTTGAAATTAAAAGATGACTCAAATATATTTGAAAACATATCGTAGATTACATGTCTATGATATAGAAACTGAGAAAGTCGAAATCTTCACTGGAAGGTTATCAGACGGGGTAACAATTCGAGAGGACAAAAACAGACTTGCACCAATAAGTCCCTATATTGAGAATGTTATATCTATCTTTGGTGTGAAGTGTGCCCTTGCTGTGAGTTATAGAACAAAGGATGGAATGCGGATCAATGTACCTAGATCAAGTGCTCCGATCCGGTATCTATTCAATAAAACAGACGGCGATCCGTACATTAACACTATCGACTTTATCCGTAAACTTCAAGGTATTTTAAAGTACTCGTCGAAGTATTACAAATTCATTGGCTCAACTTCCATGGTAGGAAATGGTCAACAATTCTTCAATTTAGCTAACAGAGAAGATATCAGATCAGCCAACATAAGGTACAACTATGACCAAATAAAAAATCCGTTCTGCAATTATATGCGGAAGAATTTGGTGAATATATGGCTCGAGAGTATATCGGGTGCAATAGACAATCTTCATTTTAGGAATTTCATGACATGGTATATTCTGGAAGGAAATGTTCCTGAAGATCTGGAAATTGTCAAAACATGCCTCGGTATGTATTACATAAAATCACAGCGAGGAGTTGACCCATTCCAAGGCATACAAAACAAGTATGATTTCGTATCTGCAATTGTAGGATACAAAGTAAGAAAAGGCATCTCTCCAGAAGTAAGAACTGAAGAAGATGCCAAAGCAGTCATTGAACGTTTAAATTGTAGATAATGGGATTTTTTATAGCTTATGATAAAATTTACCTCGCAGAGAGCAACGGGAGAATTACTTCTCTCTTGGATATCGACGAGATAGATTTTCCGTGTACGTTCATAAATAACGAAATGAATTCATACGATGAACTCAAACAGGTATTGATAAATGAGAACATAAGCCGGCTCTTTAAGTATCAGCGAACGATGGGACACAAGCCAGTTTTGGAAATTGCGACCACCAACAAGCGTAGTAGGTTCACGATTTCGTTTTATGATCAAGTGATCTATGAGGAATTTGAAGATGGAACTGTTGCAGTTGCAAACAATCTAAGCAAGGCCGTTAGGGAAGTTTTGAACTCTACCGATACTATTTTTACAAAGTATCAAACGCTCCTTGGAATGTTGCCTATTAAAACGATAGGGAAATATATATTCAGACTTGGGCGAAATGAAAATCTTAATCGTTCTATGAATGGTATGATTTACAGATACGGTGAAGCATTCTATCTTGTAGGCAGCAGGCTGACAGATTTTTTTGATGAGGCCGTTATCACTCAGCTGCTTCTCAAAAATCAGCTCAACTATACTGACGACGGTATCTTTAAGTCCAAAATAGCCAGCGTCTACACCACAATATCTTTTATGAATTTTATCCAAAAACTCAATTCGTCTATCTATCTTATTAATAGAGAAAAGATTGAGTTGAACGGAGACCAAATCATATATGGAGGCAATAAGCTTTCAATTAAGCAATCTCCGACGAACAACAAGTGGTTCATTGCTGGTCCTTTTGATCTTATCCTTAACATGTTCGGAGCAGAAACTCGAGCTGAACTCGATGAGTATATTTCAAAACAGATAGGAAAGAAAAGAAGGAATGGTGTATTCCCAAATTGTGATTCGAGGGATGAAATAATAAAACTTGTAGAATCATTACGAGATGAGTAAATACAAAAATGCGACTCAAAGGAAGAAGTTATGAAACTTTTAAATGAAATAACAAAATGCCTAACTTAATTCCTAACTTAAAATATTGGTATTATTCCAAGAAGTCTAAGCATCTCATCAAACTTGGGTTCTCATCTACCGATGATTGGGCTGTTACTCTTATAAGTTTTCCTTTTACTTATTCAACATCTTGTGAGTTTTATAAGTTCGAGACAGAACGAGACCTCGTCTTCTTCTGCAACGAGCACAACCGCGAAGTGGCGAAAAAGTACAATGAAATCTACAAGATTAAACCGCCATATCTTCTTCGGACACACCTGGATTATACGGGAGAGAATGTGGTATGCTTATTCGTTTATAAAGGGCGCGCGTTCACGTTCAAGGATATGCAGCCTATACCAGATTTGAATATTGAGATTTGGAATCCAAAAGATAATGCGCCTATCTATGGCTTCTTTAATGAGTGCGATGACGAGTTATTCGATGTTGCTTTTCTCTTAAAGCTCCACAAGTTCGCTTTGGAAAACATGATCTTTACACCAGAGATAACACTCGATGGCAAAGTAGATTTCAATGTCAAGGTTGAAAACCAAGTGTACCACGCAATAGTTCACGGTGGTTATTATCCAGGAAAGTCATATTTTCTTCACTTTTGTAAGATAAGTAATGATGTAGTCTTTAAGTATTATAAAATACCAGACAAGACTATTTCAGACTTATTTTCTGTTAGAGAAGGATTATGGCCATACTCCGACGAGAAGACGCTTTACGCTATTATTGATTTCGTAAATGAATCAAGATATGCGAACTTTTTATCTCAGAAAATAAGCATCAAGGATAACGTCATCACTTGCCAGTTTGGAATGTTTACCATAGAACAGAACAAAAAGGGGAAGTGGTATCTCAAAGAAGACATCGATGGTATACTTCACATGTTCAATCTTGGCACTGCTGCTGAGTTAAAAGTATATGTGAACAATATTCTTGGTGTAAAAAGAAGAGCTGGCGTCTTCCCTGAGTGTGAGACGAAGGAGGAAGTTATAAAGCTTTTAAACAAGGTAACAGAATGAATACATTAAAATACTGGTATTATTCCAAGAAGCAAAAGACATTTGCTTTTCTTGGATTCCCGTCTATTGATGATTCACATATCTCACGTGTACAATTTCCAATTACTATTTCTGATTCTTCTGGGCCTCACAGGTTCACTAACGAGAATGCACTTGTTTCTTATTGTGCTGAGCACAACCGACAAGTAGAGAAAGAGTACGAGGAAACATTCAAAATAGAACCTCCATATCTCTTACAGCCATATATTGATTACGATGGCAGTATGACGTATTATGTTTATTACAGAGATCGTGAGCTTATATTTGAAGATATGCATGTCATTCCTAAGCTTAACAAAGACATTTGGAATACTGTGGAAGATGCTCCTATTTACGAATTCCTTAGAAGGCACCGCGGTAAACTGTTTGATTCTGCGATGATGATACAGTTTCACAAGTTCGCACTGGAGAATGAAGTATTCTCTCCATGTCATGCGACCTTTGGACGTGTTAGGTTTGCAGTGAAGCTAGGGGATCGCATAAGTATTGCAGAAGTTTGTGGGCGTCTTAGCAGAGAAGACCCTTGCTTCTTGAATTTTGACAGCAAAGCAGAGTCAAACAAAGAGGTTTTCAAGTATTACAACATATCACGAGAATATCTTTCCGATCTCTTCCACATCGATACAACAGGAGATTGGCCGTACTCTGCAAAACAAATAGTGTATGACATCATCAAATTACATAAACAGTACAAAATACGCGAACTGTTCGATACCTCATGGAATAATTATTCAAGGCAATGTTGTCAAGTATCAATCTGCAACATTTACCATGGAGCAAACTAAAAACTCAAAGTGGTATTTGTGCGGTGATATTAATAGCATCCTTGAAATGTTCGGGCTCGATAGCAAAGATAAGCTGAGAACATACGTGAATAGTATTCTCGGAGAGAAGAAAAGATCCGGAATATTTCCTGAGTGTGAAACAAGAGAGGAAATCAAGAAACTCATAACATCAATAACAATATGAGCAATTTTGCATATTATGTATATAACGACATCAATAATTGTGTTTATAGTCTTGATCTTTTAAGTGAGACAGTAACCAAGTCACTTGATTTTTGGATTAATGCTCAGACTGGATATCATTTTTTCCATGGAACATTTAATTCAAAACCCGAGCTTTTGAGATGTCTGAATGATATGAACCAGGCAACGGCTAATTCATACACTAAGACATTTTTGATAGATCCGCCGTATTACGTAAAGCAGTCATGGCAGCCAGTAACGAACATATTGTCAACTCGTATAACAGCCTATAATATGGTCTGTACATTCATTTCAGCAGGAGGAGGTCCTACTGGTTGTGAAAATGGCACGGAGTTCGAGAAGTTCCTTTTTATGAATAGAGAAAAGCGTTTCGATATTTATTATCTTACACGCATTCATAAGTTTCTTATCAAATCTAAAATTGTTAAACCAGTTGTGAATAATGGGAGACCATTGCCTAGGAAACTTGACGATATACTGTTCAATGTTGCCCTTGGTACTGGTGATACAACAACAGCAAGGATTGATAAATTCGGTGGTTTTTTTCTCAACCTCAAAGGTTGCACTAATGATCAGATCTTCAAGACTTATGGAATTGAAAAAGCAAGTCTTCAAAGATTCCTGACTAAGCCAATGGTTACTACTCAGTATTGGCCAGAGGACACGCTGGATTCATTGGCTAAGATTGTTAACTATATCAACAACAACTTCTACGCTTTTCACGGTCCGAAAACAACATTGTCAATTTCTGGTAATGAGATTATGTTTTTCGGAACTTCTCTTTTCGTTTCACAATTAAAGAATGGCAAGTGGTACATCAAAGGTGATATGGAAAAGATATGTCAGCTGTTTGGTGTATCCACTTGTGTAGAGCTTAGGCGTTTTATTGATAGAACACTTGGGGAGAAAATACGCCATGGTGTATTCCCCGAGTGTGATTCGAGAGATGAGATTTTTAAATTACTAGATAAAGTGAAAAAATGAACACGGATAATGTATATTATCTTTTCTATGATCAAATAAATCAAGAATTGATAAAGCTGGAACTGCTAAAACTTCCTAACTCACCAAACAAAACATGTTTCGTGACTTTCCCGTTTGTGCTCAATGGTAAATATGCGCACAATGGTCAGGACTTGGTTAACTTAGTTAACGAGTATAACAGAAGAGTTTACAACAGGTATCATGATGAGTACAAGATCAAACCGCCGTATTTCATAAAATATACATATGATCAAATCGGACGTGTTGGTGTTTCCATATTCTACAAGAAAGAACATCTCTTGTTTTATGATAATGAGATAAGCAATCCTGACGATTATCCTGTTATTGATTCTTTCGTTTCCAAACATAAATCTCTGCCATTCTGCGGTGTCTATATGAAGAAACTTCACGAGTTTATTATGGATAACCAAATCGTGCGCCCAGATCCAAAACCAGGAGGCACTTATTTCAATGTTGTGATAAAGGGTAAGATTTACAAGGCTTATATTTGTAAAGAAAGCACCGATAATTGTTTTCTCTCTTTCCCATTAATAAGAAACAGATATGTCTTTGATTGTTACAATATAGGTGAGGAAGAAGTGCTGAATGTTCTTGGCATCAATGAGTGGAAAGGTGATTGGCCTGAGACATCAGAAAGAAAAGTATATGTTCTGCTTGATTATATCAACGAGAACCGTATGGCTGGACCTGTTATCGACAGGTTAAAGATAGACGGCAATAAGATCGTCACATCTTTCGCTGAGTTCGAAATAAAGCAAACGAAGACTGGCAAGTGGTATATTCGGGGAAATATTGAGCAGGTATGCTTGTTGTTTAAAGTTTCTAATATTACGGAACTCAAACATCTTGTTAACAAGATAATTGGCAACAAGATACGGCACGGTGTCTTTCCGGAATGTGATTCGAGAGAAGAGGTTACAAAACTTTTAAAAACAATTAGAGATGACAGATGAGTTTTATTATCTTTTTTACGACCGTATAAACGGAAAGATAATCAGATTAGATTTGTTTAACGCTAACCTGTCGATAGACGACGCTATTTTTGTGACGTTTCCATTGACAATTGGTGGAAGGCTTACACATAATGATGGCGAAGCAGTGATGGCGATCAATAAACACAACCAAAGAACATATAAACGATATATTGAGAAGCTTAAAATCAGACCTCCGTACTATATCGAAAATGTGCTTGGTGTTTGTTGTATGATCAACGCTCTTGTAACTTACAAAGGAAGGTCGCTCTTGCTTAAAGAGTACATGCTTGTCGATGAGTATAATGATGTCGCTCCATTCTTTGCTAAATATGACTATGCGAAGTTTAACATCTATTATATGATAGGGCTTCACAAGTATATCTTGGACAATCAGATCATATGTCCTTCCCGATATAATAGCGGAAGGTTTTGCGTCATGATACTTGACAAATGCTATATTGCGAATGTTGTAGTTTCACTAGATCATTGCTTCCTTAACATACAAAGTATATCAAACGGAGCAGTCTTCAATCATTATAAAATAGGGAAAGCAAAAGTCCTTGAAGTACTCGGGATAGACAAATGGTACGGAGACTGGCCAGAGACTACCGAAGACAAGGTGTACGAGTTAATCAACTATATCAACGAGTGCAGAAACTCAAGCACTAATCCTGATAAAGTTGAGATAAGTGGAAATGAAATCATCACAGATTTTGCTAGGCTTGAAATAAAGCAAAGCAAAAACGGTAAATGGTATATCAGCGGCTCGCTCGAGAATATATTGAAATTGTTTCATATTGATGACCAAGTCGAGTTGAAGCAAATGGTCAATAACCTTTTCGGATCTAAGCGACGCGCTGGTGTATTCCCTGAACTTGATTCTCGTGATGATGTTATTAAACTAATCAAAGCAACGCAACATGAATAGAGAAACTGATTTCTTTTATCTATTTTACAATAGAACCAACAAATACTTGGTGCAGTTGGATCTGTTGAGTAATTACTCGGAGAACATATCTTGTCGAACAGCAGATGGCGATAAGTACAAGCTATATGGCAAGTATTTCAAAGCAGAGAGTGAGTTTATCCAAGCTGTTAGTGATTTCAATGTGTCGATGGCTCAAAAGTATTTTAGCAAGTTCAAGATTCTTGCACCGTATAGATTAGAGTGTCAGCTCCAATTCTATATAAATGGATGGGAAGACTACAACATATACATCTCAACCAATGATAGATGCTATTATTTCACTTATGGCAAGGAAACACCTGCAAACTCTATAGAATTTGCACGTATTCGTAATATAGAGCCGGGGACTTTCAATCTTCGCTATATGTTGAACCTCCACACTGCTCTTTTGAACTCTGTGGTGTTCAGGGCTGGATATGACAGGGGCAAGTTCTGTTACACTGTAAACTGTGGAGAAAATTCTTTCTGTGCTCATGTTGCTAAGTCGAGAGTAAGAGCTGGCTACTATTTCCTAGATTTTAGTCCTAATATTCCGAACAATTATGTCTTCGAGTATTACAACGTTAATAGGCAAAACATCAAGGATCTCTTGACTGTGGACTCCTGGACTGGGAAATGGCCCGAGGATGTCGAGTCGACAATCTACGCGATCATGCAGTATATGAACAAAACATATATTGCAAATGCCAATTTTAGTTTTGGGATAGATGACGATGCTGTCATGTTCAACGGTACCAGATACCCATTCAAACAAGCAAAGAAGGGAGGCTGGTTCTTGTCTGGCAATATTGAGAAGATACTTCAGATGTTCGGTCTTGATAGCGTCGACTCATTACGTAAGACAGCGAAGCTATATCTTGGAGCAAAGAACAGACCGGGAGTTTTCCCAGAATGCGACACAAAAGAAGAGTTGATAAACTTGATTAAAATGTTCAAAGATGGAGAGCGAAAATTCAAAATGTCCGGTTTTTCTGTACTTCGATCCATGCGGTCGGATGATCTATAAGTTTCCGCTTATCTGGACAACTGACATAGAACATATAAAATTCGAGATACTTATCGAAGAACTCGGATCAAGTACTGTATGGTTTCGTGGTGTAAAATATGAGAACACGGATGAACTCTTGCGTTTTATATCAAAAGAGAACGAGAAGACGCGTAAAAAGTATAGAGAGAAATATGGCATCTTCCCGCCATACGTTATTACTCAATGTACTTTTAGAACGACTTATTCAATTTGTATTAGAACGCACAATTGCGAAAACTATGCTGTGTTTTTATTTGAAGATGGGTCAAATCTTCCTGAGTGTATTGTAAAGGGAGAAGTTCCTGTTTTTCGCAATGCAGAAATTAAAGCTAGCGATAGGTTTAATATTAAAACACTCATCAAGTTGCATAACTCCATCGTCTCAAATTGCGTAGTACGTCCTGCGACTTATTCGGATTGTTGCGATAGGTATGTTGCAAAAATAAACGGCACGCTTTATGATGCTAGGATTGTTAGAGTTGCTGATAATACTTTCTATTTACAGTTTTTCACGATTCCCAGCATAAAACTTTTTAAGTATTATAACATAAAGCTTGCAGAATACGAGCCTCTTATATCTCATGACTTCCGTTTGATAGATGGCTATATCCCTGCGGATAATAAAGAGCACATCCTAAAAATTCTTGACTTCATCAATAGTAAGCGCTGTGCTATGGAGTATGCATCGTTTACTATCAAAAGCGATACTATCCTAAGCAATGGGTGTATGTTCAAGATAGTCCAAACGCCAACTGGCAAGTGGTACATAAAGGGCAAGAGTGACGACTTCCCTAAGGTGTTCAAGTGCTCAAGTATGGAGGAGATCAGAGAGTTTGCGATCAAGCTATTCGGACGAAGGATTACTGGAGTATTCCCAGAGTGCAACACCAGGGAAGAGTTGTTAACTTTAATCGAGAAGATGAAGAAATGATAATCCAACTTTTAGAAGAACCGACTTATCTATACTTTGACCAGATGGTGATGAAAGTCTACCAGCTGCCAATAATGTATACGACACAGTTGCCGGCTGTTGAAGTTTACAACGTACGACATCCTCAAGGCACCATGTCAATGCGCGAACGAGAGGTTGACCTCTGGTTTCAAGATGCGCATTACAACACAATCGGTGATCTCTTGAAGTATATAAACAAGAGAAACGAGAGAATGTTCAAGTATTACGTTGAGAAATTCGGAATTTCTCCTGCTTACTTTTTGGACCAAGAAGCTGATGCGGACAATGTAGTCATTACCACTATTGTAACACATTTTGATTCTTACCATTTTGAATGCGATGGTCGGATAGATTATGAAATAATAGAGAAGACTATTCCCGTTTTCAGTTATGCAGACATCAAGGAAGACGACCGTTTTGGCGCAGAAGTTTTGGTGAAGATGCACAACTCCATCATCAAAAATCAGGTGATAAAACCCAGTATATACAAGAACGTCTACACCGTAAAAATGGGCGATTTGTTTGCGAAAGCAACAATCAAGACGATAGATATCGGTAGGGTGCCTGGCTATCATTTGCATTTTCTATCTCATCATGATAGGATTATTTTTGATTATTATCACATACGATATTCTGACTTTGCTTATGTGATCCCTGATACCAAATTGAGTAATGGGATACCTGTTGGTCCAGAAAAGGATATCAGAAGGCTCATCAATTATATCAATATGACATATTGCGTTTGTGAGGGCTCAAAGTTTAGTGTGAATGATAATATTATCATCTGCAATAAGCACAAGCTTGAAATTACACAAACGAGAAGTGGCAAATGGTATATCAAGGGTGATGCTTTACTCGCTTTTGGGTTAGATAGTATGGAGGTAATCAGAAAGGCTGCGTCTGATCTCTTTGGTAAAAAGAGGATGAACGGAGTATTCCCGGAATGCGATTCCAAGGAAGACCTCCTGCGACTCGTTGAAGTTCTCAGAAAATACAGGTGAGATTTCGGATTTTAACAAACCGATTTATTGATTTATGTCAAGAAATTTTCAAGCGATTTGCTTTTTAGGATTTTAAATAGTATTATTGAAACGCTAACAAAAAAAAAGTAATGCTATGAGAAAAATTAAAAATGCTATCAAATGGGTTTCTAGGCGTATGTCTACGAATTCCTACTGGCTTCCAACGGGAACCTTCCCGTGCTGAAGCCAGCAGCAAAGATTAATTTTTAATGGTACGAGACATTTTTATCAAAACATGTGAGGATGGTATCGATGATTTGATATCAATCCCCGATACAGCGGAGATATATGAACAGTTCCAATATGCCGATGGATCCTTTGAGTATATAATCGTTGACGATTACAACAGCGAGAATATATCCCAAATGATGAAATACCGCAACGATTATGATGTTATATCTTACAATAACACATACGTCATGATCATTGTTAACGCCATCGATATCGCAGGGTGCGATATAAAGAAGGAACAGTTCAAATTTCCAACTGCCTATGTTCGGTTTTATAAAGAGAACCCGCACATATGGGAACTAGCAAAAGGACGGTTTGGTGTTGACCTGTCAGGGATGGATGAGTACACGGACGAGCAACTGGAGTTTCTAAAAGACAACGTCACATTTGATATTGCCTTTATGAAAATCAGGAAGTCTTCCGATGTGCATTTCCTCGTTGATAAGGTACACATAAAAACAAAAAGTGGATCTCCAAAGTTTGCTGTAGAGTATAAAAAGATCGGGTTTTGTTCCGCTTTCGATACTCAGTACGACCTGACCGGGGTTTCAAGTAAGGCTGACACTGTCTATTCTGAATTTTGTACAAAAGAAGAATATGATGATGCGCTATGCCGAGTGTTGACAGTCTTGGGAGTTAAGAAGTTTGAGGTATGATGAAATTGATATGCCATGGTTATTCACGTAACGCGTTGGTTATCTCTTTCTACCTAGACGGAAAAAACATCATGAAAGGGATCTATATCTTCGAGATGGAAGCTTTCAAGGTTCTCCAGATGTCAGACGTATGCGTTGAGGTATATAAAGAAATCATGGATGCTTTAGTAAAAGATGGCTTTTTCGAAAATAGGTTCCGGATATTGTGCAAAGATAGAACTTTAAAACAAAAAATCAGGGAGTATGAGCGAGAAAAATCTGATAGAGCAAAGGCAAGAAGCAAACTTGCGCTTGCTGGAGATTATTCAGGATTATTTGGAGAAGTACCCAAGCTTACGCTTCGGCCAGGCATTGGTCAACCTTAACATACTTGAACCAACAGACAACACGGCCGTTGTAAAAGATCCATATTACGACGAACCGACGGCAATGTTGGATAGAATAAAACAAGAATGAAAGTATATCGAATACAACAGAAGAATTTTAATTCCATAACACAGTCAACACTCAGTGTAGAAGATGGGACAAAGTTTCAATTTATACCAACAGGGAAAGAGGACATGTACAATGTCGCCTATATCACTGATGGTAGTAAAGAGAACATCATAAGGTGTAAAAGGTTAGTGAACTCTTTTCAGTTTCTCCTTCCTTGTGATAGGCTTCTTATCATTCTCAAGGACTTCATGGGCAAGCCGTTCGAGGAATCGGCGGAGATAAAGATCAATGATTTCTATCTCTCTTGTTTTCCAAAGGGGCACCCAGAAAGACCGCTTGAGTTCTATCATGTGCTTGATTTTACAGGAACCGCGTTCAAGGTAATACGTGTAAGGATAACGGATCCATTAAACAAGATATATAATCCTCGGATTGAGTACACAACAATCGCACCGCTTACTTTATTCAGAAGCCAGACGGGAATAGCTAGAGGTCCAGAAACTGCGCTGTTTACTGACTTCATGAAGAAAGAAGATTTCGAGCGTTATATGGATATCGTAACCCTTACATTGAAAGGAGACACCAATCGTTTAATGAAAAATGAAATACTTTACAATTCAGGAGCTGACTAATTCATAGACAGCTAAAGCAAAGGGTCTTGATAATACTCCGGACCCACAGCAGGAGCACAATCTCCGCAGGCTTATCGAGGAGCTGCTCGATCCATTACGTGAAGCTTGGGGTAAACCGATAAAGGTAACCTCCGGGTTCCGTGGTTTCGCACTTAATAAATGCGTTAAAGGATCGAAAAGTTCGGCTCATTGTATAGGAGCAGCTGCGGATCTTGTACCTGTAGATGGGAAGATGCCACAATTCAAAAGATTCGTGAGAGACTGGTTGACTGAAAACAATATCAAGTTTGACCAGTATATAGATGAGAGAAGTGGAAATAGTGAGTGGGTACATCTGGGACTTATCAACCAGTCAGGAAGACAGAGGAGACAATTTCTGATGTATCGCAACAAGACGTATGTATCATTGAAGGATATATGTTAAAAATCGGAACGCATGATTCAGCGACAGGCGAGAAAGCCATGTCGTGGTGGATGAAGCTCTTGACTCCTTTTTGGAAGACACAGAGCAAGACAATCAGAGAACAGTATGAGGCAGGCTGTCGTATGTTTGACATCAGAGTCAAGAAGGTAGGCCGCGAGTATTACTGCGCTCATGGTTTGTTTGTGACAGAGAAGACAGCGCACGAGATCTTCACAGAGCTTGACAATCTCGGGGGATGCTATGTTGCTGTCACTTGGGAAGGAAAAATGACAACAGACGAGGAGAAGGCTTGTTTCAAAAGTTGGTATCAGAGAGTAAGGAAGAAGTACAAGAACACATTCTGGGGACCTCTCGCTACTAAGTACGGAAAGAAAGGGCTAAAGGTTAGCTGGATCAATCTCTACGTAGGTGATAAGTTCGAAGAGAATGTGCAAGGATTCTATCCTCTCGATGGTCGTAATATCTGGACATATATTTTCCCCGTTCCTTATGTAATTAATAAAATATACAAGAGCCCGTTCAAGTTCAACGAAGACTACTTCGTGCTTGTCGATTTCTTGTAATTGTATAACCAAATTTAAAAAACTTATGAAAAAGTTATTTCTTGCTTTCGCAGTGATGGCTGTTCTCGCTGCATGCGGTGGCCATAAGGCCGAAAGCGCAAGTAGTGTTAACGATTCGACAGCTGACAGCGTGACAATTGTTGACTCTCTGGTGATTGACACAACCCTTATTGACAGCGTAAACTAAAAAGTAAAGCCCGGGTATCACTCGGGCTATTTTCGTATTATGGCAAAAACAGAAAAAGAACCCGTCAAAGAGTACGGAAAGAAAGAGCAGCAATCAGCAGTGGCTCAGTACAATAATCAGGATTGGCTATTTGATGAGTAGAAAGAGAAGAAACAATTTCACAAGTCTCGAACTTGACAAACGCAAGTATGTCGTAGTGGATGAAGAAGACGGGAGCATATCCATCTATAACATCACACCGCGATATCATATCTGCATTGTCAATTATAAGTCGAAAGACCAGGAGTACGCGCGAAATTGTATCATGGAAACTTTAGACTATTTGAAAAGAGACATATGAGAAGAGTGAGACATTTAACCGTTAGAAGCCGCAATGTATCATGTCGGCCTCTACGAGAGTTAGAGGTTCCCGTTCGTACTCTGTACAGAATGGGAAGTGCCACACCAATTGAACGAATCTTTCGTTCCCCTTTACGTTATCTTGAGATAAACACGGCCCATGGCTGTCTTATCTCTGGTGATAAGATAAAGATGAAAAGAGCTTTCAATGAGTGTGGCGTACATACTGCTGAATGGTTCATCGCTCATAATAGAGTCGATGCCAAAGGTAAGGTGCAGCGTTGGCTTCCAACCTGGGGTGTCATCATCGCAAAGAGGTTAAACTCATCGGGTGGTCGTGGTATCTATCTTATACGAAGTGTTGGAGACTTGGACCAGATCCACGACGATATCACGAAGTATATTTTCGAGAGGTATTACAACTACACGAAAGAGTACCGCGTGCATGTCAGCAAATTCGGATGTTTCTATACATCAAGAAAGATGTTGAGAAATACCGCAACTGTGAGATGGCACAGACATTCTGAAAACTCCGTTTTCATAAATGAAGAAAACCCGATGTTTGATAAGCCGACTAACTGGGACGAGATAGTCGCCGATTGTATCAAAGCCCTCAAGCATATGCAGCTTGACATTGCAGCGTTCGATGTTAAGTGCACAAGAGACGGGCGCTTTATACTCTTGGAGAGTAATTCCGCACCAGCACTTGGTGAGCAGGGCATCGAGAAATATAAAAACGAATTAAAGAAAATCATAAACGATAAATTAAGATGAGTGAGTTCGGTTATACAAACTATCACACAATTTACAAGAGTGTTGGAGATGTTGATCATGCGATGGGTGAGGATTCTTGTTTTCATACCATCACCAAGGATTCAGGTTTGAAGATGATGAACAATGTGATTACCGTGCGGTTCTATGCTACCATTGACTACATACGGGACAATCAAAACAACAACTATTGCCCGTTTAGCGAGGACGAGATCCGCCAGTATCTGCACATTATCCAGACTTACAGACCCTTTGAGTTCAAGCTTGACACATGTTTCGGAATTGCAGACGATATAGAGAATAGCGACGACGACTACGACGATGATGTTGAGTACAAGTACTATGAGCTTGAGTTGAAGATCAACGACTCGGTACTCTGGAACAAGTTTATCCTGAAGATGGTCCGTCCGTTATATGAATATCCGTTCAACTTCGCACTTCGCGATACCTTCAAAATGATGACTATCCCGAAATTCAGAGAGTACGGACTGTTCAATATCTATATGATGGTCGGCTATATCTTTAAGACTACTAGATACATCTCAGTTTGTGATGATCAGTTTGTTTGTTCTTGCTATCGGAACATCCCGCAATTTATGAAGAAGGCAGACCTTATCAAGCGCATTGAGAGTATGAGCCAGGCACATTTGGCAGGAGAAACAAGAACTCCTGAATTCAATAATGTTGTCCCATATTCTGAAAGTGATAGCGGCGACTTCGGCGACTGGCTCGACAATCGATACTTCGACACAACAGAAGTGAGAGAAGCGGAGTACTGGTTCGACGAGGAGATGTTCGAGGAGAGAGTGGAAATTTATTCTGAACTTATAGAAAGATTTGTGAAGTAATGAGAAAATTGTATTGTGTAGGATGGGGCAGAAGCTATGCCAACTGGTTTCGTGATGTTGAACTGACCGGAGATTTTGAGACTCCTAAGTTTCAAATCGAAGATGCGGATATTGTCCTCTTTACTGGCGGTGAGGATGTGAGCCCTTATCTTTATGGTAAGACTCCACATCCTACGAGTTATTGGACAACATCAAGAGACGAGATGGAAGTTGAAGCTTTCAAGCGTATACGTCCCGATGCTCTGGCATACGGCACGTGTCGTGGCCTGCAACTGCTTAATGTTATGAATGGCGGCATCCTATGTCAGGATGTTACCGATCATTGGTGTTCCGGTACGCATGGGATACACAACGACACCGAGTCGTACCGTATTACATCGCTGCATCATCAGATGGTGTATCCTTTCGATCTCAATCCTGACTATTATGACATTCTGTTTTGGAGCACTCCACGTAGTAAGCATTACGAAGGGGACGGGATCGATCCGACACTCTACCACAAGTTTGGTGAGCCTGAGATTGTGCTTTATCACAAGCCAGGACTGCCCAAGTGTCTTGGAGTGCAAGGACACCCTGAGATGATGTCGCCCAATAGCCCGGTGGTGAACATGTTGAATAACTTAATAGATGACATTCTTAAAAAATAAAAAGATGGATTTAAACTTTTCTGAAAAACTTTATGAGCTTCTCGGCTCTGGTGTTAGTTCACGTTACAATTTTAACAACTTCCTTGATGACGATGAACCCGATGATAACTTCGGAGAATTCCTGGAGAAGGTGAAGATCGGATCCGATCCTGAGCTGTTTATCATAAACACAAAGACAGGATCTGTTGTGTCTTCTATCGGATTGATACCTGGAGTAAAGGGTGCGCCTTGGGTGGACGAGTCGTGGGTCAAAGGTTATGGCCTGGAGACTGACAACATCCTTGCGGAGTTCAATATTCCACCCGCTACATCTTGTGAGGCTTTTGTCAACAGCATGGAGTTCATGAAGGATTACATAGACAAGTTTGTTAAGTCTAAGAATCCAGATCTTGGTATCGCACACAAGGCAAGTGCAATGGTACCAGACGATCAGCTCCAGAGTGAAGAGGCGAAGCTTTTCGGTTATTGAATAGCCGTCCCTGGGAGTAATCCCAAGGATTATTATCGCGCAAAAACGAAGAAGAGAAATCGATTTCGTGCTAATCTAAAAGAACTAAAAGCTTTTGGACAGTGTAGAGCGTAGCGAGTGAAAAGATATAATCTCGCCAAGAGTGCGCGACTCCCTATTTAGGGATGAATACGTACGCCGAACTGCAAAATGCAGAAGTTAAGATAAAAAGCTTAACGATAACAAAATTGTGTTCAGTCGACTACAACGCATACACAGAAAACGCAAACCCGAAACCTTGCGGAGAAGCTACGAATCTGAGATCGACAGGTTGTCACATTCATGTTTCATATCCACGCAAATCTCAAGTAAAGAGTATAAACTTGGTTAAGTATATGGACGTATTCGTAGGTATACCTTCTGTGATTCTTGATGCAGGAGAGGATGCAGTAAAACGTCGTGAACTGTACGGAAAGGCTGGATGTTTCAGGCTAACCAGGTATGGGCTCGAATACAGGCCCTTGTCTGGTAAGTTCCTGGCAAACACAGATCTTGAAGAGTTTATGTACAAGGCAACACTTCACGCCCTCGGCGCTTGGTTCTATGATTATAGACTCCCAAGTGCTGATGATGTTCAGCGTTGCATCAATACAGGAGACGTTAATCTCGCAACCCAACTCATCAATGACTATAAACTTGTTTAACTTTTAGAAAAGAAAGAGAGGTCTATTATTTGTGGCATTTTTGGATACATAAAGTCTAAACCAGAACCGTTTGACTTTATGGAGTTCTGCACTTTAGGAGTGCATAACGATACAAGAGGAAAGGATTCTGTCGGTATTTATATCGATGGACAAACTGAGTATTATTGTGAGGGTAAGAACAATAGCCTGTTCTCGGAGTTTATCTCCAAGAGCAGGCTATTGCAGTCTGTAGAGGTTGCACAAGTTGCATATGGTCATGACCGTGCAGCTTCCATTGGCACCGTATCTATTGAGACTGCACAGCCCGTAGTGTTAAAAGAAGATGACAAGATTACATATGTGCTTATGCACAATGGCACCATCTATAATTATGAGGATCTAGCCAAAAAGTATATTCCGGATGTGGATATCAAGGGGATGACTGATTCCCAGGTTATGGCGCGCATATTCTACAAAGCAGGATATGATGCACTCAATGAATATATCGGTGGTGCCGTGTTTGCCATTATCGATTACCGCGGAGAAAAGCCAAAGTATCTGTTCTGGCAAGGGCACAGTAAGAACACACAGTATTCACAAACAAGCCAGCAGGAAGAGCGCCCGCTGTTCTTCTTGAAGAGTAAAGGTGAGATGATGTTTTCATCTCTTGATACATATCTCGATGCATTCAGGAGACAATCAACAAAGTTGGTGCCGACTCCTAACTTGCTGATAGAGTATGACCCAGAGACTGAGGAGTTTATCTCACTTGAAGAGTATGACAGGAAGAATTGCTTTCAGACTAAGCCATACGTCGCAACCACTACCACGTATTACGGAAACAACAACTATGGGAGTAGTACGGGTAATTATAGCCATAGCACTAATCGCGGCACTTCTTGCTATTCAAGCGGTTATGTAAACACAGACACGCACACCGGACAATGTCGCAGAGGCGCAAGTCTTCTGCATGGCAGCTATAACATCAGCACCTATGGCAACATATCGGAAAGCGCCAACCAGAACGGATCGAATTATATGACTATGTGGTTCTTCAATGGTATACTCATGAAGAACGAGCAAGCATTCGTATATCTCACAAAGTTCTGCAAGGAGTGCGGCATTAGTATTGATGAGTGTTTCAAATGGTATGACGACTTGGTTTATTATCTCTCGCCTTATCCTTATCGCGAGAAGAAGATCGGAGGTATTCCCTTCATGTTCAAGACCAATGATCCCGCAGGCGGTGAAGAGTACACAGGAGATGTACTTTATCCGTTTTCTACATACTCCAAGCGATATGTTCATGGTTCCTATGTATCAACAAGGACATCAACATTTGTTGAATCGCTTGAAGCGTATAACAAAACAAAAGACAATAAGTTAGATATAGACGTTTTAATGAAAGTATAAATGGCAGAAATTATTTCAGATTTTAAGAATGGCGCTCCTGTTATTGCAAGGGGGACAGAGTTTGTAGACAACAAAGTTGCACTTTTGCACGACAAGAAAAGGTCAACAAAAATGTTGGTAGAGGTCTCAGAAAAGACTCTCCCGTATATAGCATTTGCGAATACGATTGGTGCATATGTGATCAAGTCGCAGTATACCGAGGATGAGCTTTTCTATCTCATGAATACTATGGGAACCGGCAGTTTCCCGTATACATTCGAGAGGCGATACGAAGCTATGGACAGCTTCAACCTCTTCAATGGTCATGAGGTAATAGAGAAGGATATCGAATTTGAGCTGGCTAAGTTCATGCCTTACACTTTTGGTATTGAGTACGAAACGTCTATGGGATATATTCCTCAGGATGTTTGTTTCAGAAATGGTCTCATCCCTTTGAGGGATGGGTCCATCTCTGGCTTGGAGTATTCAACAACCGTGATGCAGGGAAACGATGGGCTCAACCTCGTCTATCAGCAGCTTGAAGCTTTGCGCAAGTTTACCTATTTCAACAAGGAGTGTTCCCTTCATGTTCATATGGGAGGCTATCCTATTGATCCTATGGCGATCTATGCCTTATATAGAGTTTGTTATTTCTTGCAGGAAGAGATGGCAGAGTTCTTGCCCGACTGGACTTTCGAGACTTCCAAGTATAAGAAGAGCGGGAAGGACTATTGCCATAAGCTCGCAAACTACAAGACATTTGGCGAGCTCTATGAGAATATCGCACAGCAGAAGTTCATGGGAAGCCTGGAACAGCCACATCCAAGAGATGAGGAGAGAAGCCACAAGTGGGATTGCACAAGCAGATATACATGTGTAAACTTGTTGAATCTCATGTGTTATGACAAGTGCAAGACTGTAGAGTTCCGATTCCTGCGTCCTACTTATAACTTCAAGAAGATCTATTACTGGCTCGCAATCTTCAATGCCATACTCAAGTATAGCGAAGACCTCTTCGCCAAGAGTGACAAGACAGAGAAGGGTATCGAGCAGTTGATCTATGACGACAACACTTCTATCTATCTGATTGCCAGTTCGGTTTATCCCAAACCTTTGGCAGATAAGATTGAGGATTTCGTCAACAAGCTGTATGTAGCAGTAGGTAATCAGAGAACAAACGGTGATCTCTATGGCAAAGATACGGCTATTGAGGATGCCATTATCGGGACCAGGTTATGAACGAGTCAGATTTTATTGAGAGAGAATTAAACCTTTTAATGGACGAAATGTCCAACTTACATATTAACGAATTTAATTTTGACGATTATGCCGAAGAAGAAGAAGAATCAGCAGCCAGTGAGTCAGCCAGTACAGATAGCGAATGTGTATGTGGAGAGAGTAGAGAGTTATGTCTCGAGGGATCCGAGTGTTTGGACGAAGACCTTGAAGGAGAAGAAGATTTTGAAGACACAGAGGAGGATCCACAAGCATTCCTTGAAGAGTAAGACATCCGCTCCATGGAGAGAGATTCCAGTATACGGAAAAGTTATTCTGTACTTGAAGCCTGGACCTCTTGACAAGGAGAATTTCAAATCTACCGTTTCATTCAAGTGTGGACAAGCTGATATTCCGGAGATCGTGAACAAGAGGAGCAAACAGCTCATCAAGTACTTCTGGAATGGTCGCACTTACTTCCCGGGCGAGTTTCCATTTTGGCATTGATTATGTACAAATACAAGATCACTATAAGTATGGAAAACTACGGGTCAATCTATACTATGAGTGAAATCATCGTCAGATCAAACATCAAATACGAAGATGAACTCGAGGAAATAGATGATGACCAGAGTATCGTGAAGTATATAAAAACAAGAGAAAGAATTTATGAATAAAGAAATCGTTCAGTATTATACTGATAAGTTCAAGGATTTCAAGGGAAATGAGCGATCGTTTTGCATCGCTCTTGTATCAAGACCTGTGAAGTTAGCGAAGGAATTTCGTGATGTTGTCGCTGGTTTTGCTATCTGCCACGAGCAGGACGAGTTCTCGCCTGAGGTTGGGAAGAAAATTGCATATAACAAAGCTATCAGCGGTGACCAGAAACTCACCATGGTTTGCCATGGGTCAATGATGACATGCGAAATAGGTGAGTTGATACTCAAGACTCTTGCCAAGTATTTCATCAGCAACCCAGAGTTTCAAATCAGCGGATACCTCGATATGCAAAAAGCATATGAGAAGGCCAAAGAGACCGAGAGTCAGGAAAAGGAACTCACCAGTGTAGAACTTGATACTCTTCATTACCTTAGATCATTGGACGAAGATAAGCTGAAGCTAATGATCAAATTGGTAAATGAAAAATAAATCGCTCAAAATCGCCGTGGTGGTGTTGGTTCTTATCAACATCGCCATGACGTTTACCTTGCATCTTGCATATACCAAGCGGAAGGTTGAACCAAAAACAGATACATTGTATATCACACGTGATATGCTGATAGAAAAGATCGACACGATTCGGGATTCAATAATAAGAATAGATGAAAAATTTCGGGCTGATTATGATGTTATTATTAGCCAGCCTGTCGATTCCGACTACCTGTTTTTCACAAGGTATTTGCAAGGACAGTTTGGTGATGATAACGGCGAAGCAACTAAAGCAAACTAACATTATATTCCTCGAACACAGAAGGCTCAAAGAACGAGACTCTGCCATGATCAAACAAATTGACGAGATGGATAGATTGCTTGCTGTTTATAACAGCATCGATTCCATAAACAAGCAGCAGTTGTCAAGTTTCAAAAAGCAAATAGAAGATCAGAACAAGACCATAGATGATATAAGTTCTAAACTGATCAAGAGCAAGAAGAAAAACAGACGAAAGAATTTCGTTCTTGGAGTTCTGAGCGTTGCTCTTGTTTCTATTTTTGCGTTCATTCGATGATATGTTATGCGCAGTTAGTGGCTAAGGAGACAGACTATGCGGATTATACCACATATGTCTTTCGAGTTTTAGATGAAGTTATAATAAATGAGATTAAATCTCTTTATGTTATGTGTGTCCAATGGCCGAATTGGCAACAGGACAAGATAGAACTTGGCGACAAGGGATATCTAAAATATAAAGAGGTGAGAGCAGGAGTAGATGAGTGGTATGATGGGACTGCGCACAATTTCTATAAATACAGCAACGTGGTCTTTGAAAAATTTGTGAAGTGCGAAGCCCTGAATACCAAAGAGGTTTTATTATAATGAACAAAACAGTTATGACAATTATGGAAAACAAGCTGAACAGCGCGAAAGAGTCTCGTAATGATGTAGTGAATACAGAAGCACAGGATATTACAAAATTCGTGTGGAAGGGACAGAAGGAAGATGTCGAAGGTGTACAATATCAGGGAGAGATTAGAATGGTTGACGCGTCTGATGAACAGCTATCCATATTTTACAAGCATTGCCAGTCGATGCTGTACAATACAGATTCTAACAATCCGGGAAGGACAGTTTTGATTAAGATGATCCAGGAAGATCGCGAGAAGTGTAACGCTGAGCTGTATATGCGTTACCTTGATGGGACCTATCTTCCCGATGAGAAGAGAGCAAGATATCCTCGATTTATGTATCTTTCTGATCTCAATAAATACCTCAGCCGCAACACCGACAAATACGCGCCTGGTAGTTATGACAAGATTGAGATTTCAGAATTTACCGAAGGGATACCTGTTGAATTCTCTAACTTAAAAATATCAATGGTTAAGGATGCCTGTGAAGGTGTGCTTGGTAAAATCCATAAAAAGCCTATCACTCTGACGTTCCTGACGCGAATGGGAATTTGGCTTTCTCCTGATGAGATGCGAGATCTTACAGAGAAAAATCCGAAAACTGGAAAGGTTCGTGATCGCATGGAAGTTATCCGTGAGAGGCTGGGATTGAAGCAGACAATTCGTCTGCATGTAAATGAGACAGGGCTCACATATAAGGAGTTTATGTCTATGGTGACGTTAAAGGAACAGACATTCAACAACCTCACAACTAATCAGCTTATCATTCTGAGGGAGAAGATCCTTTTCCGTGTGGAAAATATGATCAGCTATCAGATTGATTTCTGGATGAATAAGATGAGAGAGTTGGAGCTTGTCGCAAATTCTCATGGTTGGAGCTTTGAAAAGGAAGACTAATGACAAGAAGTGAGAGACAGGAATTGTGCGTTGACAATTGGATACGCGCAGGAGGACGGGCCGCCATCGTGGGCAGCACTGGCTTCGGAAAAACACGAGTCGCTATCCTGGCAATTAAGCGCGTCCTTACAAAATATCCTGACTTCAAAACTCTTGTGGTTGTCCCTTCTACAAACCTAAAAGACCAATGGGAAGAAAACCTAAGACAATGGAATCTTGAAAAGTCATGTGTCGTTCGTGTGATTAATACGGTTATCATGCATAGGTGGAAATGTGATATTCTTATCATAGATGAGTTACATCTCATACCTAGCGAGAACCGCATCAGTGTATTCAACAAGGTCGAGTATAAACTCGTGCTCGGCCTTACCGCAACCTATGAAAGGCTAGATGGCAGGGAGTCATTACTGGATCGATACTGTCCAGTATGTGATGAAATAACAATGTCAGATGTTATAGCTAACCACTGGGTGGCAGACTATGTTGAATATGAGGTTCTCATAGATGTGGATAATCTCAGCGAGTACGAGGAAATACAAAGAAAGTGGACTCAACATTTCGAGTTCTTCTCGTTTGATTTCCAGCTTATGATGAAAATGAATGGGCCAGAAGGTTTTAAGTGCAGGCAAGAGTTCGCAAAAGCTCTATGTACTAAACCCGCGCAGTATAAAGAGATGCTGAAAACTGTAACGCTCCACGCTATAGGAGCAATGCAAGCAATGCAACAGAAGAAAGCATTTCTGAATAACCATTCAAAAAAGATCGAGCTCACACGAAAGATAATCGAAGCACGACCTAATGCGAAGATTATAACCTTCTCAAACAATATAAAGATGGCGGAAGCTATCGGTATTGGTGGAGTGGTTAGTGGTAAAGAATCGAAGAAGAAGAACCGGACAACACTTGAAGAATTCGCCAAAGCAGATAGTGGAGTTGTTAATAGCAGCAAACTATTAGTAGCTGGCGCGGATATTCCAGGTGTTAATTGTCTTATCATCCTCGGGCACGATTCAAGCACTACAAGAGCAACGCAAGCAAGAGGTCGAGGCATACGTGTTGAAGGTGATAAGTTCACAGAAATTTTTAATCTTGTTATCAATGATACGCAAGAAACGAAATGGTGTGAATCAGCCCACAAGAATTCTGAAATGGTCAGGATTGATGAGGCTAATCTTGAAAAGGTTTTGAAGCATGAGCCTTTCGAAACCTATAAGAGACCACTCGAAAAGTTTAACTATAGATTTTGACAAGATGATAACAGAAAGAATGCTTGAGCTTTTGATATTACAGAACATACTTCAAAAAGGAGTAGGTCGTGAATATAGAGAGAGCAAAATGTGGGATAGGTACCACAAATTAAAAGCAGAATTCCTAAAACCATACCGTATTTAAACCATAGACTCCAAATACGGGGACTAGATCAGCACATCAAACTTTAAACAAATCAACCAGTGCTGACTTATACTTTAACATTTGAAAACGAGCTCGCAGCGATGCGACGCTATGGAATAACACCAGACGAGTTATATATTGCGCGTTTGATCCTGATGTGTAAAGATTCAAGCATAGGTGTCAACTATATGAATCAATACCTCGAGACATCAGAAGACGCAAGAAAGATAGTTCGTCCAGTGTTAAAGAACTTACAAGAAAAGGGAATCATTCTCAAATCTTTCGATCCAGAACAGGAGAAGATTGTTCCAGCAGATATACCGTTCAATAAAAACGCGACTAAGTTTTTCTATCGTGCAGCGTTTGACATGGGAAAAGAACTTTTCGATGTTTATCCCAAGTATGCAATAATAGACGGAAACTGCGTTTCTATTTCCGGTGTCAGCAAGCGGTTCAACTCTCAAGAAGACGCATTCAATTTCTACGGTCGAGAGATTAGATGGAACCCGGAAACTCACAACCATATTGTAGAGATTACAAAATGGGCAGCTGAGAATACAAGAATGATAAACTGCGTGTTCAGTAGTTATATTATCGACCATAGGTGGGAATTCATTGAGTCGATGAGAAACGGCGAACAGGGCAACGTTAATTTTGACACAATCCGTATGCTCTAATGGTCGTTGATTCACTACTTGCACAAATAGAAAATGGACGAGCTGGTCATAGCCAAGGGATAAGTATGGGCCTGCCTAAATTGGAGGGCATCATTGACGGAGTAACCAGACAAACATATAGCATTGTTTTCGGCCAAAGTTCGACAGGTAAAAATATATATTTTTAACACTTCTAGTTAAAGCAAAAATACTATAATTGTGATTATTAACATAAAACAATTATGGTATGGACAAAAATGATGTATTACAAGAATGCGTTGAATTGTATTTAACTGGTGAATATACATTCACACAACTACAAAAAGAAAAGGGAATTTATAAAAATAAAATTATCCAAAAATTAAGAGATCTTGGTTATACAATTTTGAAAGGATACAAACCAGACTTGGTTATTAATTTAAAAAAAGCAGAAGACGAATTCATTAAATTATATCCCAATATAACTTTGAAGGAATTATCTGAAAAGTTTGGTGTTGCTCGTTCTACATTATCATCTCATTTTAAAAAAATGGGATATAAAATAACGAACCCAACCCAACAAATATTGTTTGACGAAAATATTTTTGATGTAATTGATACAGAAGAAAAAGCATATTGGCTTGGCTTCATTTATGCTGATGGTAGTATATCTTACAACAACAGATTTGAATTAAGTTTGTCAACACATGATATTGATCATTTGCACAAATTTAATAAATTTATGAATCATCAAAATGACAATGTTAAAGTTAGTGATATAAAACTAAACGGGAAAACATATTCTAGATGTAGGTGGTTTGTTTCCAATAAACATTTATGGAATACATTAAACAATATTGGATGTGTTCAACGAAAATCATTAATCTTAACTTTCCCAAATGAAGAAATATTTGCAGATAAAAAATTAATTAAATATTTTATTCAAGGATATTTTGATGGTGATGGATGTGTAAGTTATGCAACAAAAAAGCATGATAAATTAACTGTTTCAATTTTGGGAACTGAACAGTTTCTGAATAAACTGCAAACATATTTGCCAATTGAGAATATACACAGACTAGGATATAATAACAAAAAGAAGAACCAAATAACTCGTGTCCTTTCTTTTGTCGGTGGTTCTGCTTTGACGTTTTTGGATTTTATATATAACAATACGCCGATTTTTTTAACTAGAAAATACGAAAAGTATAAGGAATTTTGCCGTCTGTATGAGTAATTATGCAGATCATCAGCCAACAATATCGGTAGAGGCACAAGCTGATCCCGAGATAATTGATTGAGTAATATCAACCAAAATTGTACAGCGTAGGAAGTGAACCTTTGCAAAAAGAATATAACCTTCCCAAGAGTGTTGGCCTCCCATTTTGGGGGAATATGTACGCGGGACTTAATTATAAGATGTGCGAATAAAAAATCGTACGATAACAAAACGAAAACTTCATTGGCCATTTATGCTTATGTTTATCGTCCATGCATGGAACATTTAGAAGACGAAGATTTTCACGTGATATATTACTCGCTAGAAATCAGCGCCGAATTACTAATGGCGAAACTATTATCCATTTATATCTTCGAGAAGTATCACGTAGAACTCTCAACGAAAGATATTCTATCACGTACAAAAGGCGGACTTTTGTCTGATGAATATTTCCATATCGTCGAAGAATGTATTCCATGGCTGCGAAGAATAGAAAATATGATTACGATTTTCGATGGCTCTTTGAATGCTCAGACTTTATATTCGACGCTCGTAAATGAGCTAGCAAAAGCTGGGCAGTTCGTGGAGGAAGAGGGAAGGAAAAAATACATCCCTAATAATCCCAAACAAATTGTCGTCGTGGTTATTGATCATATGAATCTATTAACACATACAATGGGGCGAACAATCAAACAAGAGATTGACCTAGCAAGTCAACAACTCGTTGGCCTCAGGAATATGTGCGGAATCTCACCTGTTGCTATCATGCAGGCAAACAGGGACTCTATGTCTATGTCTCGCCGTGACATGTTAGGCTCTGGCGACTGTAGGATTTCAGATATCCGAGACAGTGCTGGCCCCTCACAAGACGCGGAAATAGTTATCGGTATATATAACCCGTTTAGGGATAAGATCGCTAACTATAGAGGCTATGACATCAAACAATTGCAGGATGTATTCCGAAGTATCACCGTATTGAAAAATCGATATGGAGAATCAGAAGTTGCGGATTGCATTTGTTTCTACGGTAAGATCGGGATGTTTGTTGAACCACCAACACCCGACAAGATTTACGATTACAGTAAGTTCCAAAGTCCGTTGTGGACATTGGAACCAAAACAAGATGAAGAAGATGAAGATGATAAACCTAAAACTTTAAACTTTACGTTATGAGCGTAGTATTGCCAACAAAGAAAGTAGCAGCTGAAACCCAGGATCCAAAGAACCTTATCATTTACGGAGCGCCCAAGGTCAACACTGGCCGTTTATACCAGTGATGGTATAAATTATTATTGAACAAAAACGGGGAATGTTATGAAGCCAAACAGGAATCTATACACATTTGATTTTTTAAAATCATGTTCTGACTATATAATGGAAGGCCATAATTTAAAAGAGACATCTTTAAAATTTAATATAAATTATGGAACTCTTAAAACAAATTTAACTAAATATGGTTTAAGAACACCGAATAGGAAAATTAAAGATTTTAATAAGAAGTCAATAGATTATTTTGATATTATAGATTCACATGACAAGGCTTATCTTCTTGGTTTAATTATGTCGGATGGGTTTATTTATAAAAACGCCTATTCATATACGTTAGGTTTGACGTTGCAATTGCAGGACGAATACATAGTTGAATCGTTTAAAAATGCAATTCAAAACTCAGCAAAGTTGCACCATTATAAAAATTCTGTAAGTTGCAAAATACAATGTACAAAAGCTGATATCGACCAATTGAATAAATTAAATGTCTATATTGGAAAGTCTAATTTGGATTATAAAATTCCAGATATCAAAGATGAATTTTTTAACTCTTTTGTTAGAGGATACTTTGATGGAGATGGCTGTATAACAATTAAAAAGACAGGATATTCTATTGTCTCGATTTGCTGCAATTCATTTGTATTTTTAGAATCACTAAAAACCAAACTCTTATCTTTGGACTTGTTTTCTAATATTACAATAAAAGAAGAGAAAGGTAAACGTAAACAGCCGTTGTATATTTTGTATTTTTATAGATTGCGTGATCAGAAAAAATTTGGTGAATATATATATGAAAATTCCGATTTGAAATTAATCAGGAAATATGAAAAATTTAAACAAATCCCGTGTTAACATTTTTAAAAATGTAATGTAACGCATAGCTGAAAAGCCACGAGTGTTCAACATCCATATCTCAATGGATGAATAGATATGCTAATCATACCATAATGGGTTTAGGATAAAAAGCCTAATTTGATGATGCGGGAAAACGACTCTGTTAGCAGAACTACCCGAGTCTTTATTGATAGATACAGAGGGTGGTTCTTCTTATGTATCAGCAGTAAAAGTAAAAGCAACAACGATTCCGGAATTAACGGAAGTATGCAAGGCTATCTTGGATGCTGGCAAACCATATAAATTTCTTATTCTCGATACCATCACAGCACTCGAAGAAATGTGTAAGCCATTGGCAGCTAAGTTGTATATGTCAACACCAATGGGTAAGAATTACACAGGAGGAGCTGAGGGAATTCTTAATCTGCCGCAAGGCGCGGGTTGGGGGTATTTCAGGCAGGCTATCGAGAAAGTTATTGATATGGTTTCAAAGTGTTCCGAGAACTTGGTGATCGTAGGACATGTAAAGGATAAGGCTATCGTAGATGCCGAAGGAAAGGAAGCTGGCAGCATTAAAGATTTCGACCTAAGTGGTAAAACTGGTCGAATACTTGCAGCTAAGTCAGACGGAATCGGATTTTGCCATAGAGACAAAGATTCTAACCTTTGCATTAACTTTGAAAACGACGGTCTGGTTACCGCTGGTGCTCGTCCTAAGCACTTGGCCAATAAGGATATCATAGTTGCAGAAAACAATGGTGACGGAACGTTCACCTCTCATTGGGAAAGAATATTCCCTTCTTTGAAAGCATGATTTTGAATTATATTTTCTCTATCGACACTGACACGATGGAGTTTACAATTAGAGATGCTGAAGCTCCAAAGAATGCAGTAAGCGTAAAGCTTCCTGTTTCTGAAGAGCCAAAGCTTGTATTGAGCGATAATAAGTTCACATTGAACGATGAGGCTATACGTCTCTTACGTGTCAGTGTGGGCGATAAGATCGCTATAGTGTTTGATTCAATCGGTAGGCCCATGATCGGGTCTGCCGATTTCTTACACATAGACGGAGGGAACAAGTTGACTAAATCAAAGACTGTATCTTTCCGTGGAAAGATGAATGGGCAGCTTGCCAAGTTTGGTAATGAGTTCATTATTAAGGAAGACAGCGAAGGTATAGGAGTCCTTACTTCCAACGGTGAGCCTATCGAAGTTATCGAGGAAGCGGTACATGATGAAGAGCCGCCAGAGAAAACCGACAACTCTATAGCTACCGATCTTTTTGATCTTGTAGGAAGTGATGACGATTTCACCATGAGTTCGTTTGATTTTTCTTTTAAATGACTAAACCTTTTATGTTTAGGTTAGTCTTATCATTGAGTATAAACAAAAAAACAGTTTAAATTATGTTGGATTTTTCAATTAACAGTAGTGTTTCACCAGTATCAAACAGTATTAAGCAGCTCGCACCTTTTGCAATCTATGACGTAAAATATGAGAAAAGTGAGATCGTAGAGTTTGACGGAAAGAAAGACCCAAGCCAGCACTATAAGACGCTTCGTGTTCGGTTTAGTAATGCTGACGGATATTACGAGGAAACAATTTTCTTTCCTACTCCTGCTGATGCTGAGAGAAGGAAGTTTGAAAACTCCGATGGAACAACTCGCGAGATGCCAAGCAACTGGGAGAGAACCAAGTTCTTCATGGCTCAGGTCATGGAGGTTTTGAATCCCGACGGATATAAGAAGTTCTGTGAGGCAAGTTCCAAGTTTAAGGATTTCGAGATGATGGCCAACGCATTCATCAAGGTCCTCGAGCCCGCAGTTGGTAAGGAGACAAAGCTGAAGCTCATGGGTCGTACTGATGCCAACGGCAACGTACATGCTGTGCTTCCAAATTTCTTGAACATCAGCAAGGAAGGCCAGCTTTATGTATCTACAAACTTCATTGGTGACCGTGTGTTCTTCTCTACCTATGAGGAGGGCCAAGTTCAGAAGTTCAAGAACGCCAAGCCTACAGCTATGCCTGACCTTGCAGCTGATCCGCTCGCAATCACACCGAAGGCTGAGGAAGCTAAGAAAGACGACGTGATCGATCTTGACAGTTTGCTTTCATAATATTGTGGTTTTATTTTAGGGAGGGGTTCGCCCCTCCCTTTTTAATATTATCATTGTCAAAATCATGATATTATGGCACTTGACTTTGAAATAGAACCAATCCTGAACAAGGACTTCTTGCTTGGGCATTATACCGAGGAAACGTATATGTCCTACTATACGGGTCTACCTATTAAGAAGGGCCTGTTTCTCTCTCCGCTTCGTGAGGATAGGAAACCATCAGTCGCTTTTTACAGAACGAGTAATGGACAACTTATCTATAAGGATTTCGGAGACAATACACACGTTAGCTTTATCGGGCTTGTGATGAAGATGTATTCGTTGAGTTATTACCAAGCGATACGAAAGATTGCCGAAGACTTTGGACTTGTAAAAAGAAAGAGTCAGGAAGCAATAAAACCGATTAAGGTAATCAATACAAGATTTGAAGAATCAAAGCCTTCAATTATAAATGTTGAAGTGCAGGATTTCACAGATCGGGATATTGCATGGTGGGGACAATATAACATAAGCGTTGAACTGCTGCAAAAGTTCCATGTCTATTCTTGCAAGTATGTCTTCCTAAACTCTAGAGTATTTGCTGAATGTACGGATAAAAACCCGATCTATGGGTATTATTTCGGAAAGAAAAACGGAGAGGAGAAATGGAAGATATACATGCCAAAGAGGACTGAATGGAAATGGATTTGCAACACAGGAAACGAAACGATACAAGGATATCGTGAGCTTCCGCCTCGTGGAAATGTTTGTGTCATTACGAAATCTTTAAAAGATGTATTGTGTCTTAGGTCGTTCGGCATCTATGCAGTCGCCCCTAACAGTGAACACTTATTCGTATCTGATGAGATACTGGAAAATCTAAAGCGTAGATTCAAGACTATCGTAGTCTTATATGATAATGACCACACCGGCATGAGGCGAACCGTAGAGATACGGCAACAACATCCTGAGTTGTTTTACGCGCTGATTCCTAAATGTTCAGGCTGTAAAGATCTATCTGATTATGTGAAAACAAACGGAGTAGAAAAAGCTAAAAGTTTAATCAATGAGTACGTTAAACACATCAGGAGTTCCAAATAGTTTCTTTGGTCATACAATCAGAGCGACGCAAAAACAGCTTGAGCTATTGCTTGGATTTGATCATAATACAAGCAAAGACGGAAAAAGTCGGTGCATCTGGCATAAGACAATCGACGATATGCCTTTTTGTGTGTATGATTGGAAGACGGAAGCAGAGCCAGACGAAACTATAGACTGGCACATTGGAGCAAGAAACGAAGAAGAAAGCGAAAAGATATATGAGATATTACAAATATTTTTAAATAATGACAAAAAGAACAGTTAAAGGATTACCATAACATGGCGCACTTTCTATTATCAACAACTTTCTCCCAGAGCCTATAAAAATAAAAGTAGATATTCCGATAGAATAGCCAAAAATAATATAGGGTACTGAAAAGCCATCAACTGAAACTAGAACTAGAAGTAAAATAGAACGCGACCATAGAAATTTCGGATGGCCTGGGTTAGGAGAAGCCATATATTCTAAGCACAAAGGATTAATTCCATCTATTTTTGAAGCAACGGCATTACCAGCCACAATAGCAGGGATAACTACAGCTACTATTCCAACAATAACTGCAGTAACAACTGGTACTATTGGTTCTGTTATTGCTCCATATGCAGCTAAACCTATTACAACATTTATAGATGACGATGACAATAAACATATGGTAGACAACGTTGCGAATTATGTTGGTGGATTTGCTGGCGGAGTTGCTGGAAGTAAAATTACAAATAATATAACCATTAAAGATGCAGCACATCAAACGAAAGAGTTAGCTTTAGATACAAAAAGTATTGTAAATACTATACGCAAAAGTAGGAAACCACTAAATATAGACATTGACCCAAGAACAACAAAAATAGAAACAGGTTCAGAGTCACGTGTATATATAGATAGGGAAAAACCAAATGTAATAAAAGAAAATATTAGTGCATAGGCTAAAACAAAATTTGATTTAATTAAATCTGTTTTGTAGCATGATAGAGCAAAACGAATTCCGTATATGGTCACAGAGAAATATATAGGATATTCTAAAAATGATGGAAAATATGTTCCTATATATAAACAAAAACAATTATCTTATGACGATATAAGTAAATCGTATTTTGACGGGTATGAAATACAAGATGCAAAATTAAATAAATTAGGTATAAGAAAATTAAATTTTGACGAAATACAAAAAGTTCCAGGCGCAATGAAAGTATTAGAGAGTTCTATTGACCCAGAACACACTGTGTACGCTTTTTAGGAAATGCCGTTGTATTCTGGGATAGAAGGATATCCTCAATCGCACGTTTATACAGATGGGCGATATTATTATGTCGACATGCGTCCAGGTAATTTTGCAATATCAAAATCACCGTCTGGTAATTCTACTATCCAATATATAGATGGTAACAGAATAAAAGTTGGAGCAACAAAAATAAATGGTTTTGAATTTGACAGTAATACAAATAAATTCAATCCGGATGAAGATATGTGGCAATTTTACAAAGAAAATTGGAATAAAAAATTTCGCTGATATGGATAATATTAATTATCTTTTAACCGAGAAAAATAAATTTATATATTTAAAT